>ERZ1034361.495-NODE-495-length-25240-cov-3.393554_pt1 | contig 25240 bp, 23 predicted proteins | sample MGYA00520617_ERZ1034361 | MGnify/ENA primary metagenome ERZ1034361 (study PRJEB33736, sample SAMEA104284507) | Azolla filiculoides | biome: Urban; feature: Water surface; material: Ditch water | place: Netherlands | collected 2015-10-28 | depth 0-0.1 m ...
CCAGTAACAGGTTGCTATGATTAAACATGGAAAGTATTGTAATATATCTATAAAAGTGGTCGTGCAAAAGCTATTGGAGTGAGTAATTTTTTGATTCCGCATTTACAAGATATATTAAAAAAGGACAGCATTGTTCCAGCGGTAAACCAAATTGAATTCCATCCTTACCTTGTTCAACCCGAATTAGTAAAGTTTTGCAAAAATATGAATATCCAAGTAGAAGCTTGGAGTCCATTAATGCAAGGAAATATAGTTTCAGTACCAGAAGTACAAAAGTTGGCAAAGAAATATAATAAATCAGCTGCACAAATTGTGTTGCGATGGAATTTACAACATCAAGTGATTACTATTCCTAAAACAATCACTCCTGAACGTATTTTGGAGAACACACAAGTTTTTGATTTTAAACTTAGTCAATCAGAAATGGATTTGTTAGATGCTTTAGAGCAGGGCAAACGTTTTGGACCTGATCCTGCTAATTTTAATTTTTAAAAAATAGTACAACCTATGATGAATAAAATAAAAAATATCCCAATTGTAACATTGATTTTTTTATCTCTGTTTTTAAATAATATTAATGCTCAAAATAAGGAATTAAAACCTAGAGTAATTGTCATGACTGATGGTGAAGTGGATGATCATAGTTCTATGATTCGTTTTTTACTTTACACTTGTGATGTAGATTTACTTGCCATTATAGAAACTAATTCAATTTTTCAAAGAAAGGGACACAGTAAAGAAGATTGGTATGAAAAACAATTAGATGCTTACAAACAAGTTTATCCTAATCTTATCAAACACAATCCAAACTATCCTACCTACGAAAAGCTTAAAAGTATTAGTTATATAGGTGATGAAGATATTACGCATTTAGACGGTTTACGTGCTAAAAGATGGGAATTGGTTCCTGGAGGTAACATCACTTTTACACCCGAAAACTGGCCTGATACCGCTGGTTCAAACAAGATTGTTGAAATATTATTAGAAAATAACACTGAGCCTGTGTTCATACAGGCTTGGGGAGGTGGAAATACAGCAGCACGTGCATTTTATAAATTAAAAACAGCATATCCTGACCAATATGACCGAGCGATATCTAAAGTCATCATGTACAATATTTGGTACCAAGATGGAGCCGGAAATTATATTGAAAACAAACATCCGAAAGTAACGATGTTATATTGTGGCTCATTTGTGGGTACTTGGAATTATAAAAGTCAAAAAAATACTTATGATTTTATAAAAAATGAAATTAAAAATAATCATGGACCATTAGGAGCACTATATCCGCAAGATTATGTTAGTGAAGGTGACTCACCTGCTTTCTTATATTTTATCGAAAATGGTCTTCAAAATCATTATAATCCAACTTACGGCGGTTGGGGTGGTCGATTTAAGAAATCTGATAAATTTGAAAACGTTTATGTAGATGCAGAGGATAACGGTGACATTAAAAAATCATTAGGAAGATGGGTTGATGACGCAAATAGAGACTTTCAAACAAGAATGACTTGGACAACCGCAAAAAAATATAAGGACGCTAACCATGCTCCAATAGTAAAATTAAAAGGTGTAGAAGAGGTAACAGTTAAAAGTGGTGAAAAAGTAGAATTAAACGCAAGTAAATCCTATGATCCAGATGGAAATACAATCAGCTTTAACTGGTGGATTTACAAAGATGCTGGTAGTTACGATGGATTAGTAACTCTACAAGATACAGATAAAAAAACTTTATCTTTTGTTGCCCCAAAAGTAAATAAGATGGAAACCATGCATATTATTTTAGAAGTTAAAGACAGCGCACTACCTGCCTTAGTTTCGTACAAAAGAATAATTATAACAGTAAAACCATAAAACAAAACAGAAAATGAAAAACGTATTATTTATTGCAATATTAATCTTTGCTATTAATGCAAATGCACAAGCTCCATGGAAAAACGGAAACCTCAAAGTTTCTGAAAACGGCCACTATTTACAACAAGAAAACGGAAAACCTTTTTTCTGGCAAGGGGATACAGCTTGGTTGCTGTTGCAAAGATTGAATCGTGCTGAAGTAAAAAAATATTTTGAAGACAGAAAAGCAAAAGGATTTAATGTTGTTCAAATTATTTTTTACCAATTCTATACTGATAATAATATTTATAAAAATGTAGCTTATTTAGACAAAGATTTAACCAAGCCTAACCATACCCCAGGTAATAATCCTTTTGATGTTGAAGAATACGATTTTTGGGATCATGCCGATTATGTTGTTGAAGAAGCTGAAAGAAACGGAATATACATTGCCATTGCTCCTACTTGGGGACAATTAGTATTGCGTGATAAAGAGATGACTAAAGAAAAAGCAGCTATATTTGCTGAGCATCTTGCAGATCATTTTAAAAATTTTCCAAATATTATTTGGATTAATGGAGGTAGTGCAAAACCAGAAGTAAATACTGAAATTTGGGAAACAATTGGTGCAACAATCAAAAAAACTGATCCCAATCACTTGATTACATTTCATCCTTTTGGTAGAATACAATCTTCTTCTAAATTTAATGACGCTACTTGGTTAGATTTAAATATGTTTACATCAGGGCATAGAAATTATGCACAAGATGATACACCTAGAAAAGTTGGAGAAGATAACTGGAAATATGTAAAGGAAGATTTTGCTAAAATACCTGCAAAACCCACAATCGACGGGGAACCATCTTACGAAAACTTGCACCAAGGACTTCACGATCATACTATGCCTGTTTGGACGGATAATGATGTAAGACGTTATGCGTATTGGTCCGTGTTTGCAGGGGCTTGTGGTCATATTTATGGCGAGAATACGGTGAGACAAGTATTTAAAGAAGGGGAAAACAAGGCTGAAAGTGGTGCTACATTAACTTTTTTTGATGCCTTACAAGCCAAAGGATCTTTCCAAATGCAACATTTAAAAAATTTAGTTTTATCACGACCTTATTTTGAAAGACTGAACGATCAATCTGTTATTGCAGGTGATGAAGGTGAAAAATACAATCGAATTTTAGTTTCTAAAGGAAAGGATTATTTAATGGCATATACGTACACTGGTCGAGATTTCACAATTCAAATGGGAAAGATTTCTGGAACAAAATTGACTGCTTGGTGGTATGATACAAAAACAGGTACAGCTCAAAAAATAGGGAAATTCGAAAACAAAGGAAAAATTTCTTTTAATCCGCCAGGGAACCCAGCAGCAGGAAACGATTGGGTATTGGTACTTGATAACGCTTCAAATAAATTCAATACACCCGGACTAGCTATTCAATAAAAAACAATTATATAAATTAATTACTGTCAATATAAAATAATACATACTATGATTCAATCAAAAAAACATACTGCTAAAAAAGGGAGTTCTCTTTCCTGTAAAATTGGTTTACTATTAAGTGCATTATTTTTTGTGATTTCTGTTTGTACTGCACAAGTAAAAACTAGGGTTTTTGTACTTACCGATATTGAAAATGAACCAGATGATGCCATGTCAATGGTTCGGTTTTTGGTTTATGCCAATAATTATGATATTGAAGGATTGGCTGCCACCACATCAATACATCAACAAAAAAGAGTCGCGCCAGAACGTATTAGAGAAATAGTTGAAGCTTATGCTAAGGTAAGAGACAATTTAGAAAAACATGAAACAGGCTTTCCTACAGGCGATTATTTAAAAACTATTATTACAGAAGGTCTTCCGGATTATGGTATGCATGTAGTAGGAAAAGGACATGATTCTCCCGCGTCAGAATTATTGATAAAATCGGTTGATAAAAATGATTCAAGACCTTTATGGGTAACGGTTTGGGGAGGTCCAAATGTTTTAGGACAAGCATTGTGGAAAGTGAAACAAACACGTTCTTCGAAAGAAGTGCAAAAATTTGTTTCTAAATTGAGGGTATATGCTATTTCAGACCAAGATGACAGTGGACCCTGGATTCGAAAAGAATTTCCAGAATTATTTTATGTGGTAAGTCCAGGATTCAATCAAGGAGGAGCGTATCATCATGCCACTTGGAGCGGAATTAGCGGTGACTTTTTCCATGCGAGATGTGATGGTGCCGATTTTAGTATTGTATCCAACGAATGGTTGGATAAAAATATAAGGAGCAAAGGACCATTGGGTGCTGAATATCCTTTTTGGAAATTTTTGATGGAAGGAGATACACCCTCGTTTTTGTCATTAATTAACAATGGGTTAAATAATCCAGAACATCCTGATTATGGCGGATGGGGAGGACGTTACGAATTATATACTCCAAGAATGCAAAAATGGCATTTATTTCCAGAAAGCAGACCAATATGGACAGATGCGGATGATGAGGTATTGGGTGTTGATGGTCGTTGGCACGATGGAAATCATGAAACTATTTGGAGATGGAGAGATGATTTTCAGAATGATTTTGCAGCTCGAATGGATTGGACGGTTAAGGATTATAAAAGTGCCAATCATCCACCTATTGCAAAATTAGGTCATGATATGTATTTAAAAGCCAAAAAAGGGGATACGGTTAATTTAAGTGCCAAAGGTTCCAGTGATCCTGATGGTGATGCACTTTCCTATAATTGGTTCTTTTACTCAGAAGCAGGAACATTTCCGGTATCAAGTGCAAGAAGTGGTCAACCTATTGAAATTCAAAATTTTGATCAACAAGAAGCTTCATTTACTGTTCCCTCTAAACGAATAATGGAGCCTGGTACGGGAACTATACATGTTATTTTGGCAGTTACAGATCATGGCACACCTCGTTTGACACGATATCAAAGAGTTATAATTAATGTAGTTGAATAAAATCGATAGGAATAGGAACATAATTTATAAAATATAAATGTTCTTAGTTAAAAATACAGTTGATATAAACAAAATGAAGAAAGATGGTCATACTGCGTTAGCTATATGAAAAAAGATAGTCAATAAGGATTGATTTAAAAATTTAAAAATGAAAAAATATTTTTTTGCTCTATATGTAAGTTTGTTTTTAATGACTACGTGGGCTCAAGTTCCGCATAAAATTGAACCATTCAAAACCCCTTTTGGGAACTTTAAATTTCAACGCCCAAATTTCCCTAATAAATCGGTAAATATTAGCGAATTTGGAGCAAAAGAGGGTGGCAGATTCAAAAATACTCAAGCGATTAATTCTGCCATTAAAAAAATATCAAAGGATGGCGGCGGTAAAGTAATTGTTTCAAAAGGGACTTGGTTAACGGGACCAATCGTGTTATTGAGCAATGTAAACCTATATTTAGAAGAAGGTGCAGAGATTCTCTTTAGTCAGGATTTTAATGATTATTTACCAGCTGTTTTGGCCAATTTCGAAGGCTCAGAAGTATATATGTACTCTCCTTTTATTTATGCTTATAAGCAAGAAAATATTGCCATTACAGGTAAAGGAGTATTAAACGGACAAGGAAAACCTTGGTGGGAACAACGCAAATCACCAGCATTTGGCAACCAAAAACTAATAGACATGAACGAAAACGAAGTTCCATTAAAGGATAGGCTTTTTGATTCTCTCACTAATTACTTGCCTCCAAACTTTTTTGGACCATTAAACTGTAAACATGTTTTATTAGAAGGAGTAAGTTTTAAGTACGGTGCTTTCTGGACGATAAATCCAAGTTTTTGCGAGGATGTAATTGTACGTAACATCAACATTGAAACTGAAGGAGATTATGGGCATACACCAAATGGCGACGGTATTAATCCCAATTCTTGCCAAAATGTATTGATTGAATACAACACTATTTCAACAGGCGACGATTGCATTACCATAAAATCGGGTCGTAATAAAGATGGTAGAAGAATTGGCTTGCCAGCAAAAAATATTCTCATACGTCACAACAAGGGGCTACGTGGACACGGAGGAATTGTCATTGGAAGTGAAATGTCGGGAGGTGTAGAAAACTTATATGCTTATAACTGCCAATTCAACGGTACAGACCGAGTAATCCGTATTAAAACCGATAGAGGTAGAGGGGCTTATATTAAAAACTGTTGGTTTAATGATATTTCGGCAGATACTATTCAACGTGAAGCCATTCGGATTAACATGCTTTATTCAGGTGGAAAAAGATTGCCACAACAAGAAGTCACAAGTGGAACTCCTGTAATAGAGAATATTAACTTTGAAAACATTCGATGCAACTATGCTAAAGGAAATGTGATTCAGATAATTGGTTTGCCTGAGATGCCTGTTAATAAAGTAAGTTTTAAAAACTTGAACTTGGGCGGAAGAATTGGTATTGATATAAATGATGCAAAGAATATTACTTTTGATAATTTAACCATCTCGAACAAAGAAGGTACACCAGCAAGCATTATGTATAGTGATAACATTACAATCAACAAATTAAAAATTGTTGAAACAGAAAACGAAAAATTGCCAATCATACTAAATGATATCCATCATTTTAAGATGACAAATCTTGACTATCCTTCAGATAAAGAATTGGTGAAAATATCAGGAAAGGCGGAAAATTTAGAATTTGATAAAAGTGTACCAGAACAGCAAATTTTAAGAGCAAAATAATAATGTCTTTAATAAAAAATATCTGTACTGAATATTAAACATAAATGTAGCTGTAACTTTAATTTGGGCGAATTCCTATTGTGATTTACTAGTATTAAAATGATATTTAGACACAAGAATTTAAAAAATAGTTTTCAATAAAAAATAAAATACTCATGAATCAATTCAAATCATTATTGGTAATTCTAATTGTTTTTAACTCTAGTATAAAGTTACATGCACAAGAAGATACCGCTCCAGGACGTATACCTCTTTATTCGGTTCCTTATAAACTACCAACTGTAGATGGTATTAAAGACGTTTTAATTCGCGTTAAGGGTTATTATGAAGCAACTAGTACGCAAACTATTATTGATGCAAAAACAGGAAAAATTATCACCGATTTTTCAAAGTCCAACAAAAATGCTAGGGTTTCAAGTGGGTTTTCTAGTAGTTGGGATTATACTCACGGGGTAGTACTTTCTGCATTTTCTTATATTTATGATGTAACAGGAGATAAACGCTTTTTTGATGACAACGTGAAGTTCTTTGATTTTGTATCCAATAACATGGGTTATTTTACCAAAAATGGAGATCAATTTGGCAAAGAAGCTAGTGGTTGGCCAGCCATTTATGACACCCATGCATTGGATGATTGTGGAGCAATCGGAACAGCCATGATTAAAACGTTTTTGAAAACAAAAAACGAAAAATATTTGCCTTTAATCAAACATGCAGATGACTATATTTCGAACAAACAATTTCGATTGGCTGACGGAACATTAGCGCGTCACCGTCCACAATATGAATCGGTTTGGGCTGATGATGTATATATGGGAGTACCTTTTTTAACTAATATGGGGGTTTTAACAAAAGACCCTAAATATTTTGATGATGCTGCCAAACAAATTGTTCAAATTGCTGCACGTTTGTACGACCCACAAAAAGAGATTTTTGACCACGGATGGAATGCCAATACTGCAGATTACGATCCTCATTTTTATTGGGGTCGTGCCAATGGTTGGATTATGATGTCAATGGTAGAATTATTAAGTGTATTGCCAGAAAATCATCCGCAAAGAGCTAAAATATTAGATTTGTTTCGTTCAGAAACTAGAAGTTTAGCTAATCTTCAAGGAGGAAATGGTTTTTGGCACAATCTATTGGATAAAACAGATTCTTTTGACGAGACATCTTGTACTGCCATGTTTACCTATGCCATTGCAAGGGGCATTAACGAAGGTTGGATTAGCCATACTTACGGACCAGTTGTCTTAACAGGATGGAATGCAATCAATTCAAAAGTACTTCAAAATGGTGCAGTAGATGGTACAGCTGAAGGAACAACTTTTGCAAGTGACAATACCTATTATTACAATCGAGGAAGAAGTATTTATGCTACGCATGGATACGGTCCAGTTTTATATGCTGGTGCCGAAATGATTCGTTTGTTACAAAATGATAAAATAACAATAGATAACGTAAAGGACAATTCAATTAATAGCACTTTTCATTTTAAACTAAAAAGTGAGTGGACTAAAAAGTAATTTACGACCAATTACTATTTTTAATCAAGAAGAAATAAAATTGTGAGACAAATGATATTTGGAAATTATATAATCAAAAAAAGCGGCTATTTTCTAATAACAATCCTATTTGTTTCGATAGCTAGTTTTGGTCAAAACAGCACATTTAAGCAGAACCAAAAACCCAGAATTGTTGTTCTAACAGATGTTTCCACTTGGGAAACTGACGATAGTGAATCATTGGTAAGACTCTTTGCACATGCTGATTTATTTGAAATTGAAGGCATTATTTATACAACAGGTTGGAGTCTTGAGGAAACTAAAGATGATTTTATGCAATTAATAAATGACGCAATTGATGCCTATGAAAAAGACTTGCCTAATCTAATGAAACGTTCTAATCAAATCGGTTTCAAAAAAGAAGAATCGCACCAAGCAATTGGTTATTGGCCAAGCCCTGAATATTTAAGAAAAAACACAATGTTTGGAAGTAAAAAGAGGGGAATTAAACAAATTGGTAAAGAAAACGTTTCCGATGGAAGCAATTTGATAATTAAATTGGCAGATGAAGAAGACAAACGTCCTTTGTGGGTTTTACTTTGGGGAGGTGGTAACACTCTGGCACAATCTATTTGGCAAGTAAAACAAGAACGCAATGCAGAAGAATTAAAATCTTTTCTACATAAAATACCAACCTATGCCATTACTGACCAAGATAGATCCTATGAAAATGGCACGCCATATGATATCAGTTCTCACCAATGGTTACGAAAAGAATTTGAAAAAGATCTTTTATTTCTTTGGGATGAAGCTGCTTGGAAATATCAAAACGGTACAGGCAGGAACAAATGGAATGAATATGCCCTTCACATACAAAATCACGGAAATTTGGGTAAGGTTTATCCTAAATATAAATATGGCGTCGAAGGAGATACTCCAGCTTTTCTATATCTTATACCTAATGGATTGAATAATCCCTTTATTCCAAATCAAGTGAGTTGGGGAGGCTATTTTGAATGGGGGCTTACACCAGATGAAACGACCTCGTCTTATATTAATCATAAGGGGAAATCCAATGAAATTTGCTCTAAATATGAAGCCTATTTCTATCCAGCAACATTTAATAATTTTGCTGCTAGAATGGATTGGGCGGCCTATGGCAAGGGCAATCGCAACCCTATTGTAATTATCAATGGTGATTCAAGTTTGAATCCAATTCAAATTCAAAAAAAACAAGGAAAATCGATAACTCTTGATGCGTCAAAATCCCATGACCCTGAAAATGATAAATTAAGTTTTAAATGGTGGATTTTAACAGAAGCTGGAACTTATTCAAAAGAAGTGGTTATTTCTAATAATAACAGTAGCAAAATTTCAATTAAAGTACCTGTTGATTTAGGTGAAAAAAATATCCATATCATTTGTGAAGTTACTGATAATGGAACCCCACAGCTTACTAGCTATAGAAGAATCATTATTAACTCACAAAAATAATTTATGAAAACGAGTAAAATAACATCTATTTTTATCTTGTTCCTTTTGATTGGCAACAGTGCATTTTCTCAATACCGTGTCATAATTACATCTGATTTTCCCTCTTTTCCAGTAACAAATAGTGATCCTGATGATGTTCAATCAATGGTGCGTTTTTTGTTGTATTCTAATGATTTTGATGTTGAAGGTCTGGTTAATTCTGCTGGAACATTTGATATGGTTGCCGAAAAAAAAAATATATTAGCCGCTCTTGATAAATATGACGAAGTTGATGAGAATCTAAGAAAGCATGATCCCAGATATCCAACTGCTGACTATTTACGTTCCATAACCTATGAAGGTTTAGGGAAAAACCATGGATTGGATATAAAATGGGGTTGTGATAAACAATCTTGGTCAGATATTATTGGGGAAGGCAAAGATAGTGAAGCTTCCAATGCTATTATCGCAGCAGCTGATAAAGAAGATAAGCGTCCTTTGTATGTATGCGTTTGGGGAGGTCCTCGTGAAATAGCTCAAGCCATTTGGAAAGTAGAACATACCCGTAGCAAGACTGGATCGGATTTATTTATTAGCAAACTACGAATATTTCTAATCGCTTGTCAAGATGCCACTCACACTTGGCTTATGAAAAACTATCCAAAACTTTTTATTATTGAATCTAAAAAAACTTATTATGGGATGTTTGGAGTAGGAAGTGTTTCGTGGGCTGAAGAAAATGTAATTAATAATCATGGTTCACTTGGTGCCATTTATCCTCCAAAAGCAATTGCAGGTCACGGGGTTATCGAAGGTGATTCCCCTTCATTTCTTTATTTGGTAAGTGCTAATAAAGGCTTGAATAATCCCGAAGACCCAACACAACCTAGTTGGGGAGGGCAATATATTCGTGTAGATGGAACAAATCATTATGTGGATGGATTAGGTGAGACAACTATTTCTAAGTGGAGTAATGATTTTCAAGCCGATTTTCAAAAAAGAGCCAATTGGATGCTACCCTAAAAAAGTTCTTCAGAATTCCAATTGGATATATTTACAATTATGAAATATAGTCAAAGTTATCATTAAAAAAACGGCTGCAATTCTTGATAATTCAACCATAAATAAATCAAGAAGTTTATGGCTAAAGTAGAACAATGGAAAGAAAAAGATGTGTTGTTTTACTTTTTGCTACCTTATTCTCCGGAGTTAAATTTAATAGAAATTCTATGGAGAAAATTAAAATATCAATGGTTAGATTTTGATGCGTACAAGTCATTTGAAAACCTAAAAGAAAAATTGAACTTTGTACTCAATAATTTTGGCATTAAATGCGACATTAAATTTTAACGATTATTTATATAATGAAAAAGATTCTTTTTTTTAGTTTAACTATACTGTTTGTAACAGCTCAAACAGAAGTAAAAAGTCAGGTGAAGGCACAAAGCCAAAAAACAAGAATTATTGTAACCTCAGATGGAGAAATTGACGATGAATGTTCGATGGTTCGGTTTTTACTTTATGCAAATGAATGGGATATTGAGGGAATCATAACCACTAGCTCACAATATCATTGGCATGGGCATAAATGGGCAGGTGATGATTGGATTAGTCCTTATTTGGACGCCTATGAAAAGGTATATCCAAACTTGCTTAAACATGACAAAGGGTATCCTTCGCCAAAGTATTTGAGATCCATTAATTATTTGGGAAATATAGAAACAGAGGGCGAAATGGAATCAATAACTCCAGGTTCTCGGCATATTGTAAAGGTTCTTTTAGATGAATCAGATAATCGTCCAATTTGGATTCAGGCCTGGGGAGGAACCAACACTCTTGCAAGAGCGTTAAAAACGATAGAAGAAGAGCATCCCGATAAAATGGAATATGTTGCAGGTAAATTACGATTTTTCTTTATTTGGGAACAAGACAATACCTATCAAACCTATATTCATCCGCACTGGGGGAAATTTAATATACAAACCATTATATGCGACCAGTTTTGGGCAGTGGCGTATCAATGGGATAAAATTATTCCAGCCGACAAGCAAAAATATTTTAGAGCCAATTGGATGAAATCTAATATTTTAGAACATCACGGCCCGCTTTGTTCTTTATATGAAGCTTACAAAGGAGGTAACGATAAAGAAGGCTTTATCGCCGGAGAAACAAAGTCTCAAGGTGATTTTAGATCTGAAGGTGATTCGCCTGCATTTATTTACGCAATACCAACTGGACTTCGTTCTTTGGAATCTCCAGATTATGGAGGTTGGGGAGGAAGATATGTTAAGGTTCGCGAAAATACATGGCTAGATGAAGTGCTTGAACCTAATTATGTTTATCCCGAAGGAAGATGGTACACAGAAACTGGATGGGGTCGAAATTATATGCGTAAACAGTATCCTAAACATCAGGATTTAATGACCGCTTATTTTAATCCAATAACACGCTGGTTAGATGCCCTGCAAAATGACTTTGCAGTTCGTGCAGATTGGTGTGTCAAATCTTACAAGGAATCGAATCATTCGCCTGTCGTTAAATTAAAAAATGCCTTGGATATAAAAGCAAAACCAGGCAGTTTAATTCGGCTTAATGCTTCTGGTACATTTGATCCAGATGGCAATAAATTAAACTATTCTTGGTGGCAATATGGAGATGCAGACAGTTATCCAGGTTTGATACCTATTGATAATAATACAACTATAAAAGCATCTTTTATAGTTCCTACAAATGCTGAAAAAGGGCAAACCATACACATTATTTGTGAAGTAAAAGACAATGGAGTACCCACATTAACTCAATATCAAAGAGTAATTGTAACTATAGAATAGTTAAAAAAAACAAAATTAATATAGTACTATTGGAATGGAAGTTTTATTGACAAATATGATTTATTTGCTTGGAAATAAACGAGATATTGATTTTTAAAAGCTAAGTGTTTTTTCTTAAAATTAAGATTTTAAACAGTTTTTGTTAATCATATTGCTAGTGAAAAGGGAATGCCCAAAAAATTATTTATAAGTTTCATGAAAACAGGACTAATGATAACAGAAAGTATTTCAGCTGTTCATAATGCAGTTCAGGATAGAATAGAAAACATAGTTTCGGAAAATTTCAATGCAATTGAAGAGTATTTTGAAATCAGAAAAATGTTTAAAGAAATGTATAAGATGGAGAACTCTCTTCCGTTTGATCAATTACGAAAGAACTTTCCTGATATTTATTGTGCAATACTAACTCATGAAGTACATAAGTGTAAAAATCTTTTTAAAAAGAATATTGAAAAAGGAATCCAACAGGATTTGTATGTTAAGGATGTTTTGGACAAACAATATATTACTTTTTATTATACCCTTATTTTTACTATAAATAAAAACAAAAACATAGACGCCCAATTGAATAAATTGGAAATAGAAGCTTTGGAATACCATATCAGAGCTATGAGTACTCCTAAAGGAATTATAGAACTAGAAAGACAAATAAATAAAATGGACACTCCTTTTTAAAAGGTTTTGCAACATACTAATTCCATTTTTAGATTGAAAAAGAACGGGTATCGCTGTTTTTGGATTGCTCTCTTATAAATCAAACCTAAATATTTTAGTATCAATTTTTGAATGAAGGAAGCTAGCTTCTGTTTATTTTATCTTTCCAACCCATTTACCACGTTATCAGAGAATAATTATTACAGTTAAAGAATAATCGAAATAGAACTTGTGAAATATTAATAGTAGATATTAATTTTTTTTGATAAAAAAAATTAAATAATTTTATTTTTTATTCATTTTCATTTTGTTAATTTGCACTATGGCATTACTACCAAATCAACGACGAGAAAAGATACTTGACCTTCTTAGAGAAGACGGCTCTGCAAAAGTATTAGACTTAGCTAATTTATTCAAAATAACAGAAGTAACAGTTAGGCAGGACTTAGAAAAATTAGAAAATAAAGGATTAATTACTAGAGAACATGGTGGTGCATTTATCAAAGACATAGGGGATCATGTAAAGAACTTCTCTCTCTTTAATCAAGAAAACTTAGATAAAAAAGAAAGTATAGCTGTTAAATGTCTAGAATTTATTGAAGAAGGAGACACCATTATATTAGATTCTGGAAGTACCACAACAGAAATTGCAAAAAAAATTAGTGATTTCAAACACCTGACGGTTATTACAAATGCTTTAAATATTGCATTAATGTTAGGTTCAAAACCTGGAATAGAGGTAATAATGACAGGAGGGGAATTTAAACCTCCAACATTATCACTTACTGGGCAAAAGGCAGCCGATTTTTTTAAAGGTTTAAACGTACATAAACTATTTCTTGCTACTGCTGGAATTTCTTTAAAATCAGGATTGACATATCCAAGTCTAAGCGATTTAGTAGTTAAAAAGGCAATGATTGATGCAGCTGATACCGTTTTCTTAGTTGCAGATAGCACCAAAATTGGTAAAAGTTCTTTTGCAAGCCTAGGCGCTTTATCCTTAATAAATTACTTAATTACCGATTCGGAAATTCAAGAAAAAGACAAAACAGTTTTTAAAGAAAATGAAATTGAAGTCATTATCGCTTAATTTTATCAACTTTATAGTAAAAAGAATGCAAACCAAAAAGTAAGTTAATTTCTAATTGTAATTATTTATTTTTAAAAATTGATTCGATTGTTTGTTATTCTTCAAATGTGGAGTTGGCTAAATTAGCATGTCCAATTAAATATAGAAAAAGAAAAACAGTGAATAATTGTTAAACGAAAATAATAATTAATTTTATGAAACGATTTGACTTGTATGGTGCTTTTGAAATTGATTTTTATCTATTGAAATAGGCACATTCATAATACTACAAACTGTTCTTTATCAATAAAATAGGTAATGTGGTCAAAAATGGTTGGTAATTTTTCATTTTAGATTGATTAAATTACCCCATCAAATTGAAGAGGATATTGGCTCTGCTGAGGAGCAATCAACTAGGAATAGATTTGATATATATATACGAAAAATGAGGGCGGTTTATCTGCCCTTTTTTATACATTTTTTGGTATGAGAAATAGGCTTTGCGAATTATTGATGAAATTAAGGAGACTGCTAGGATTTAGAGTTTTTTTTTTATATTACACCCTGATTTTTACTATAAATAAAAACAAAATCATAGACGACCAATTGAATAAATTGGAATTACAAGCTTTAGAATACCATATCAGAGCTATGAGTACACCTAAAGGAATTTTAGAACTGGAAAGACAAATAAATAAAAGGGGTACTCCATTTAACACCATTTTATACTTATTATACACCATTTTATACACCATTTTAAAACATTTTATAAATATACTAATTCCCTTTTGATTGAAAAAGAGAACACATATCCCTTTTATTGGATTTCAGTCCTCTTGTAAAGCTAAATATTTTAGCAACAATTTTTGAATGATGTAAACTAGCTTCTGTTTATTTTTTCTTTCCAACCCAAGTAACCATTTTTAACTAATTCGTTATTGGGATTAGCTAAAACCTGCTCAGTCTGCATTGCATTAATAGCCGAAAGCTCTTCAATACTTTTGTAAACACCGCTTTTAAGACCGGATAAATAAGCTGCCCCTAAAGCGGAAACGTCTGGATTTTTTTGTTTATTTAAAGGAATACCTAATAAATCGGACAGAAAGTGAATGACAAATTGATTTTGAGTCATTCCTCCATTTACGGAAATGGATTTTAGTGCTGCATACATGTCTTGTTCCATTGCTTCCACCACATCTTTAATTTGGTATGGAATACTTTCCAAAGCTGCTCTAACAATATGATTTTTGGTTGTTCCAAAGGTCATTCCTTCAATCGATGCTTTTCTACTCATTTGCCAATGAGGAGCCCCTAATCCACTGAAAGCCGGAATTAAATAGATACCCGCGTTATCCGTAATTGTCATTGCCATTGTAGCTGTTTCAGCAGGATTAGAGAATAATTGCAATTCGTTTTTTAGCCATTCGATTGTAGAACCACAGGATACAATAGCGCCTTCAAGAGCATAATCCACTCGGTTTTCAGTACTCCAGCAAATGGTTGTAAGCATTCCCGAATGCGACAAAATAGCTTTATTACCAATGTTCATCATAATCGAACTCCCTGTACCCAGAGTCACTTTGGCAGTTCCTTTTTCAAAACAACCTTCTCCAAAAGTAGCCGCATGCGAATCACCAATTAAAGAAGTAATTGGAATTGTGATTTCGTATCCGTTTTTCAAAATTTGCCCCCAATTAACTATTCCAAAATCATAAGAGGATGGGCAGGGTTGAGGTAGATTTAATTTAGATAATCCCCAGGTTGCTAAAATTTCTGTATCCCATTTTAAAGTATGGATATTAAATAGTAACGTTCTAGACGCGTTAGTATAATCGGTTTTAAATTGTGTTCCTTTAGTCAATTTATATAAAAGCCAGCAATCTACAGTCCCAAAATAGACTTCCCCTTGATTTACTTTTTCTTTTAAAACAGCATCATTTTCGAGAAGCCAAAGCAATTTTGTTCCCGAAAAATAAGGGTCTAGTAGTAAACCTGTTTTTTCTTTGATAAAATCATTTTGCCCTATATTTAATAAATCACTACAAATTGCAATAGATCGTTTGCACGCCCAAACAACTGCTGGAGCCAATGCCTTTCCACTTTTATCCCAAAGAACAAAAGTTTCTCTTTGATTGGAAATCCCGCAAGAAACAATGTCCGAAACATTGAATCCTTTAGTAGTAAAATCTTTTATACATTCGGTAACAGAATCTAATACGTTTTGAAATATATCTTCGGGATTTTGTTCTACAAATCCATTGTCAAAATAATTTGTTTTTAGGATCACGCAGCCTTTTGCAACAGCTTGCCCTAATTCATCAAAAAGTATCGTTTTAGTGCTACTTGTTCCTTGGTCAATAGCTAGAATGTATTTTTTCATTTCTCAAAATAGTTGAATAGAATTTATCGGAATTCGAAATTGAATTCGAAAGAATTATTTATTTTTTTGGTTCATTTTGTCAATGATTACCGCCAATAGAATAACGATACCTTTTACCACTTGTTGCCAAAAAGGAGATACATCAAGTAATACCAAACCGTTATTTAAAACACCAATAATTATAGCACCAATTACAGTTCCAGTTACTCTACCTACTCCTCCTGAAAGCGAAGTCCCTCCAATTACTACTGCAGCAATTGAATCTAATTCGTAACTCATTCCTGCATTAGGCTGTGCTGAGTTCAATCTAGAGGTAACTAAAATTCCTCCAACAGCTGCCATCATTCCGGCAATTCCATAAACAGCGAGTTTGATTTTATTGATATTTATACCAGATAAAAAGGCCGCTTTTTCATTTCCTCCAATAGCATAAATGTAGCGTCCAAAAGTGGTTTTCTTAGTTAGGAATACTACGATTAACACCATAATTAAAGAAATCCAAACGGGGATGGGAATACCTAATATCCAACCCGAACCAATAGATTCAAAACTAGAACCTAGATTAGAAATTGGAATACCTTCTGTATACAACATAGTAAGTCCGCGCCCAATTGTTAACATCGCTAAGGTTGCCACAAAGGGTGGAATGGAGAATTTGGTGATTACCCACCCATTAAATAGTCCTAAAGCCAAGCCTACAAGAAGTGCAGTAATAATTCCGCCCAAAACAGTGAAACCAACAAATAAATTCATAGATTCCAATGAAAGCCCCGTTTTTAGTAATCCAGCACAAATAGCTGCTGAAAGCCCCAGAATGGAACCTACAGATAAGTCAATTCCAGCCATTAAGACCACTAAAGTCATTCCAGTAGAGATACAAACATTCACCGAAATTTGTCGTAATACATTCCAAAGATTGGTGCTAGTCATAAATTTATCAGATAATAAACTGATAAATAAACACAAAAGAAATAGTGCTATTAGAGATTGCGATTTCTTGATAATAGGGTGGTTAAAGGAAATAGTCATAGTTATTGAGGTAAAGCTGATTTTAATAATTTGTCTTCAGTAGCTTCTGCAGCAAGAAAAGAGTCTTTTAATTTTCCTTCAGCCATCACTAAAATTCGATCTGAAAGAGCTAAGATTTCAGGGATTTCTGATGAAGCTAAAATGATACTCATATCGTTTGCCGCAAGTTCTTTTATTAAATTGTAAATTTCGTTTTTTGCATTGATGTCGATTCCTCGAGTAGGTTCATCTAAAATTAAAATCTTGGGATTTGTTACCAGCCATTTTGCTAAAACTACTTTTTGTTGATTTCCACCACTCAAATTTTGACACAATTGAGTTTCAGAGGGTGTTTTAATACTTAATTTTTGAATATATTCTTTTGCTGAATTCTTGCTGGAGCTATCATTTAAAATACCGAAAGTAGGAAGTGTTGATAAACTAATATTAGATGAAATATCCATTCCTAAAATTAAACCTTCCGTTTTTCGATCTTCTGTTACAAATGCTAGCCCATTATTAATCGCATCTTTAGGTTTTTTGTGGTAAACTTTTTTTCCATCAATTTCTAATTCACACACACTATTAGTAGGGTGAATACCGAAAATAGTTTCTAAAAGTTCGGTTCTTCCAGCTCCCATTAGACCAAAAATTCCCAGAATCTCTCCCTTTTTTAATTCAAAAGAAATATCTTGAAGTATTTTCCTGTTTTTAACAACTGGATTAATCAGATTCAAATCTTTAACTTTTAAGATGGTAGTAAGAAATTGGTTTGCAGTATTTTTTTTCTCAATAAGAACATCTCTGCCTACCATTTTTCGAATTAAATCTTGTTCAGTAGTATTTTTCATTTCTCCCGCATCGATAGTATTGCCATCTCTTAATACAGTATAATGTTCAGCAATTCTAAATAACTCATCCATTTTATGAGAAATGTAAACAATAGTTTTGCCTTCAATTTTTAGTTCTTGAATAATGCGGTGCAAGTTTTCAATTTCATTATCACTTAGTGCTGATGTTGGTTCGTCCATCAAAATTATATCAGCATTACAAAGTAGCGCTTTTGCAATTTCGATTAATTGTTGTTCACCTACTTTTAGTTTTTGCACTAAAGTTTTTGGAGCAACATTTAGTTGGATTTTTTCAAAAATTATTTTGGCTTCAGCTTCCATTTTATTCGTGTCCAAAAGCCCTAACGGAGTGATTATTTCTCTGCCCAAGAATAAATTTTCGGTAACACTAAGTTCAGGAATCAAGTTCAATTCTTGATGAATAATAGCTATGCCCGCATTTTGAGCTTCTTTTATATTTGAAAAAGTAACAATTTCTCCATTTAGCTTTATCTCTCCATCATATTCATTGTATACACCTGTCAAAATTTTTAACAAAGTGGATTTACCAGCACCATTTTCTCCCAAAATAGCGTTTACTTTTCCAGGATAAAATTTAAAATCTACCTGATTTAGTACCTTTACACCTGGGAATTCTTTCGATATCTTAACTGCTTCTAACAACTTATTGAAGTTTAATTTGGGATGGAGTAACGATAATATCTTTAAACAAATTTTGTTTTTTGCTTAATTTTATGGCACCTGTAAATGAGATGCTATCGCCAATTTTAACGCTCTTAATTACTTGTGGTATGACTTTATCTCTAATGATATCATTCAAGGATTCTGATACTTTATTAAATTGAGAATTGGTTTTAAAATCAGTCAATTTTACCAAGCCCGAAGCATCTCGAATAGCATTACCAAAAATGTATTTTGTATCAATATAAATGATGCCGTTTTTTTCATCAGCAATAGAGTAAATACCATCTTTGATATCAATAATTTTGCCTGTACTATGAATCATGAAGAAAGCAGAATTGCCTATTCCTAGTCGGTTTCCGTGCTCTTTAAAAGCTTTTTCTGAATTCGATTTCATCGAAGCAATTAAATCATTAAAGCTAATTGTGTTATTGTTTTTCAAAATGCCTTTGTAGTATATCGAATCAGCATAGGCTTTGAAGTTGAAATTTTCTTTTTGAGCATTTTTGACTTCATCCAGTTTTTTGAAGTATACCGATTTATACCCTAAAATTGCTACTATTAGTATCCCTAATACATACGCATATTTTTTTTTCATCTTAGTAGTCTTTTATGTTTGATGCGTTTACTAATTCTACTTCTACAGGAACCCTTTGAGGGAAAATTCGTCGGCCTTTAAAGTACTCATCAGCAAATTGAGCAGCAGTTTGTGCCATTACTTTTGGGAATTGCATTCCTGTTGCTATAATTTTCTTTTCTCGAATTTTTTCGATTACATCACTGGCACCGTCAAAACCAAAAATCTTAACCTTATTTGCTTTTCCAGCAGCTTGTAGAGCTTGAAATGCACCCATTGCCATAGCATCATTACCGCAAAAAACGGCATCTATATTTGGATTAGCTTGCATGATAGTTTCTAAAACTTCCATTGCATTGTTTCTGTCAAAATTTCCACTTTGTTGGGCAACCATTTTTAAATTCGGAAATTTATCAACTACAGAGTGAAATCCACCTGACCTAGCCCAAGTATTATTGTCTCCAACCAATCCTATAATTTCTACATAATTACCTTTTTCTTTAAGTTCTTTTACAAATTCTATACCTATAGCAACACAACCAGAATAGTTGTCTGAAAGAATTTGACTTGTGGCTGCATCGTCGGCATTTATTTCTCTGTCCATACAAAATACGGGTATTCCAGCAGTTTTTGCTTTTAAAACATTTGAAATGGATCCGTCTGAATCTGTTGGATTTAATAGGATCGCATCGTAACCTGAAGAAATGAGATTCTCAAAATTATCTGATTCTACAGCGGGATTATTTTGTGAATCAAATATTTTAGCTTCGTAGCCTAATTTTTTGGCGTTTTCAACAGCCGATTCGGCTAGCATTACAAACCATGGATTGTTTAAAGTTGAAACTACAACTGCAATTTTCGGTTTACCCGATTTCTCTTTTGTAGAACATCCAAAAACTAAAACTAGTGTCAAAAGAACTAAAGATAAGTGTTTTATTTTCATTGGTTCAATAAGTTTAAAGCAGTATTTTTTAATCCTTCTTCCGATATTCCATAATGATTAAAAATTTCAATTTGAGATCCTGTAACGGTGTATTCATCAGGAATTCCAATAATTTTGAATTTATTATGCATTCCTTTTTGCATTAAATACGATGCACAAGCTTCACCCAAACCACCATTTACCATATGTTCTTCAACAGTAACAATAGGTCTTCCGTTTGCGGCAAGTTGGTCTAATAAATCTGTATCTAAGGGTTTTATTGTATGCATACTGACTACAGTTGCTTTAATACTGTGCTCGTCTTCAAGTTTTTTTGCAGCTAACCAGGCAGGATAAACTGTTTCTCCTGTTGCGATGATGGCAATATCTTCTCCTTCTCTTACAATACGGCCTTTTCCGAATTCAAAAGTTTTGTTTTCTTGACTTAAAAAAGGCATGGCTTTTTTGCCATATCGCATATAAACTGGAATTTTCGATTCGGCTGCAAGTCGTACAGCTTGTTCTGTTTCAAAGTTGTCTGCTGGCGCAACAATTATTATGTTATTAACCGCCCTAAGCGCTGCGTAATCATGTAAACTATGATGTGTCGTTCCTAAAGCTCCATAACTGACACCTGCACTTATGCCAACCAAGGTTACAGGATTGTCTGAGTAACAAACGTCATTTTTTATTTGCTCAAAAGAACGAGCAGTGAGAAAACAAGCTGGTGAAACAGCAAATGTTTTTTTACCTGCCGAAGCTAAACCAGCAGCTACGCCTACTAAGTTTTGTTCAGCAATACCCACTTCAACAATTTGTTTTGGATAATTTTTTCCAAATGGCACTAATTTTCCAGAACCACGTGAATCACTGGTAACAGCAATAATATTCCTATCTGTGGCAGCTAATTCTTGCATAATTTCAGAAAAAACATCTTGATTAGCTTTACCCATTTTTAAATCTTTTTCCTCTATTTTATCTAACTCCATAATTCTTTAGATTAATGATCCTGCTTCTGTTAATTCTGATACGGCTAATTCATATTGCTCAGGTGATGGCACCCCGTGATGCCATTTTGTTACACCCTCCATATAACTTATACCTTTTCCTTTGATCGTATGAGCGATAATAAAATTTGGTTTTCCCTCTTCAAAAGGACCGCTATTTAAAGCTTTCTCCAATTCTTCAAGATTATGCCCATCAACATCTTTAACAGACCAGCCAAAAGCTTCTAATTTTTCACGAATGCAATCCGTATTCATTACATCTTTATTGTAGCCCGTAATTTGCTGTTTGTTATTATCCAAAATCGCATATAAATTGTCTAACTTATAATGTGAAGCTGATAAAAATGCTTCCCAGTTAGATCCTTCGGGTAATTCACCGTCTCCTAAAAGAGTAAATACCCTGTGTTTTTTGTCATCCAACTTTGCAGCAATGGCTTCTCCAACACATATCGGTAAACCATGACCTAAGGCACCAGTGTTTTGTTCTACGCCATTTACCTTTTTTGTGGGATGTCCAATGTAATGTGATTGGTATTGACAAAGAGTTTCTAAGTCCGACTCAGGAAAAAATCCACGATCAGCTAAGGTTACAAACAATGCTTCTACACAATGTCCTTTACTTTGAATGTATATATCACGGTTAGGGTTTTTGGAATTTTTTGGATCAACATTTAATACCCTATTATAGAGTACATTCAAAATATCAACACAAGATAAACTTCCACCTGTATGTCCTGCTTTTGCTTTATAGATGTATTTAAGAAGATTTTTTCTCAAAAACACTGACTTTAATTTTAATTCTTTGTCGGTCATCTTTATGTTTTTTTTTACTTTTGGAATCGATTACGCTTCATGGCAATAAATTTCCCATCCCATATAGTTTCCTAAAGCCTCTTTAAGTATCCCTGCTGTTTTAGACGCATTCATTACCACGTGGTGTTCGAATCCGTTTTTGCAGACGTATTGCATTAAACCTTGCAGGTTAGGTATTTGAGCAACTGCTCTGTTTCCAAATGTATTTAATTTGTCATCAGTGAGTTCACCTTCACCAATATAAACTTTGATAATACCTTTTGGGTCATCAGTACTAATTCTTCCATAAGTAAGCGGCATAGCAGGAGTTCTTCCGTCTAATGCTCCGTATGTATTTTCTTCACCAACTGTTGTTCCTAAAATAGGAGCAGTGCTTAATGTAATGTCAGGTAGGAAAGATTTAGCCCAGTTGCCGCAGTGAAATAAAACACATTTTTCTGGATCATCAGCATAATTATTATTCCAATCTACTAATGCACTTGGAGAACCAGAAGCTAATTGCATGGCATACATTGTCAATGTTCCTGTTACGTCTACTTCACAAGCACTTGGTAACATGTTTTCACTCATGATACTCATACTAGTACACACATTGCAACCATAATTTTGTTGTAAAGAAGTCCAGCATTGAATAGCGGTTGCATCTAATGCATGTTCTTCCATAAATTCTTTCAAAACCACATCTAATTTTGCAATTTGTAACATGGCTTCATTAGGCGTTTTTCCTTGTGCAACGTAAGCATTGATGGATTCTAAATGACGTTTTACTGAATCATCTTCTGCAGTCAATTTATTAGCTTTTCCTAAAATTTCAGATAAATCTGCAGTAGTTACAGTTATACCATGTCTTTGTAATATTTTTTCAGAATAACGAACGGTGTTAAAAGCGCCTGGTCTTGCTCCAATAGCTCCGATACGTACTGTTCTAAGACCTTTTACTACTCGACAAACGGCTGTGAAATCTAATAAGTCTTTTTGAAAAAGAGCATCAGATGGACTCGCCACGTGTTGGCTTGTTAAGGTATATTTGATACCATATTGATACAAATTATTGCATACTGAAATTTTTCCACACCAAGAATCACGTCTATTAACCACATTCATTTTAGTCAATTCATCCGGATAAGCTTGAATTAATACAGGAACATTCAGATTAGCTAATTTTAACGTGTCTGCAACTCCTTTTTCATCTCCAAAGTTGGGTAATATCACCAAAACTCCCATAATTTCATCTTGATGTTTTTTGAATAATTCAGCACATTTTTGTGCTTCTTTGAAGGTTTCTACACCGCCAAGTTTGGTTGCAGTACTATCTAATAAAATAGGTTTGATATTTAATTTTTCAAAAACCTCAATGATTTCAAGTCTAGCTTTTTCAACTAAACTGTCAGGGAAAAAATCTCTATTTCCTATTATTACTCCTAATGTTGATGTTGTCATTTTTATTTTTATTATAATTTTTTCTTTTTTTGTTATTCTATATTTAAGATATTATTACTTCAATCTCATTATCCCTAAATACTTGTTTGTGTTTTTCTTCAATTTTATCATCTGTTATGATATAGTCAATTAAAGATAATGCACCTAAACTAGCTAAAGCATTTTTACCCATTTTTGTACTGTCAGCTACTAGACAGGTAACTTCGGCGGCATCAATCATTGCTTTTTTTACAACTAAATCACTTATACTAGGGTAAGTAAGCCCCGATTTTAATGAGATTCCTGCTGTGGCTAAAAATAATTTTTGCACATTCAGCCCTTTAAAGAAATCTGCAGCTTTTTGACCAGTTAATGATAATGTTGGAGGTTTGAATTCTCCTCCAGTCATAATTACTTCAATATCTGGGTCTGCACCTAATAAAAGAGCTATGTTTAAGGCATTTGTAATTACAGTTAATTGTTTAAAACCTTTAATTTTTTTCGCAATTTCAGTTGTTGTTGATCCTGAATCAAGGATTATTGTATCCCCATTTTCGATAAACTCCAAACATTTTTGAGCTATAGCCGATTTTTGCTCCAAGTTTTCCTGACGATGTAAAGAAAAACTTCTTACTTGATCTTCTACGTTTTTTATGCTCGCTCCGCCGTGTTCTTTTATGATTAGGTCTTCACTTTCTAGTTTTTCAAGGTCTTGTCGTATAGTTACTTCGGTAACTTTGAATAAACGAGCTAAGTCGATTACTTTAGCAAATCCGTCTTCTTTTAAAAGATCCAATATTTTCTCTCTTCTTTGATTTGGTAACATAATTTTGTTTATATAAATATATATGAAAAACAAATATAAAACAAATACAAATAAACGGAGAGTAAATGTTAAACAAATATAAAGCAAAGGTAAAAGAAAATAAAAGAAAACAAAAGAAAATAAAAGAAAGTTTTTTTTAATGTTAATAAATTATTTTGTATAGAATAATAAAATATTGGACTTTAATAAAAATAATTTACGACACTATCCTAAAAAGTGTGTAAGTTAAAAAATATAGGGGTTTGTGCAAACCCTAATACTTTTTTTACTTACACACTTTATGGGATACTACCAAATTGCCTAATTTTTTATCAATCTTAAAAAGAGTCTTTCTTTTGATAAATGATTTTTGGTTTTATAAGGTTTACCTTGGTGTTAAGAATTATGTCATATCCAATAAATTTCGAAAAGCATCTTCAAAAAATGAAATTAGTCAAATTTTTGAATGAAAATGGGATTGATTATTATGCAGAGCCCATACCTGAAAGATTTCATAAATTATTTGATGAAGATTTTGTATCTAAATATTAGTTGAAAAACGATTGTAAGAATCAGGAATATCTTAAATCATTTCAAGTAGGAAGGAGAAGTTTTGCAAACTGTGACACTAACGAGAACAATCGGGAGTAGACAAAGCAAGTCAAAAAGCTACATCCTTAAAAAGATGAGAAATTTTTATTAA
>ERZ1034361.498-NODE-498-length-25163-cov-3.182692_pt1 | contig 25163 bp, 18 predicted proteins | sample MGYA00520617_ERZ1034361 | MGnify/ENA primary metagenome ERZ1034361 (study PRJEB33736, sample SAMEA104284507) | Azolla filiculoides | biome: Urban; feature: Water surface; material: Ditch water | place: Netherlands | collected 2015-10-28 | depth 0-0.1 m ...
AACATACTCGATCAAACATATATTTCATGAGTTCGTCCATTCTTGGTAATTGATGCTAGTCAATTATTGCCACATGAACAAATCAATGTAGAGCTCTACAATATTGATTTTCTTGTATTTACTGGTCATAAAGTTATGGCAGATACAGGTATCGGCGTTTTATATGGTAAAAAAGAGCACCTTCGGAAACTTATTCCGGCTTTTTCAGGGTGATGAGCGATTAATTATGTCTCTGCAAATGATTTCTCTCCTGCAGGCCTTCCGTATCGTTTTGAGCCTTGAACGCCTCATCTTGTCTGAGCTGTGAGTTTACTTCGTGCATTTGAGTACATTGAAAGCATCTGATGATATGAGGCTATTGCTTCCCATGAAAAGGAGATTACTGCGTATATCTTTCATAAGTTACATGATTTTCTTCCATATAAAAATGGTCAAATCTCTTTAATTGGTTCAAAAAATCCTGATATACGTATTGGACTATTTTCATTCGCATTAAAAGACATTCATCCTCATGACGTGGCAGATTTTTTGGCAGACAACAATATTGCTGTTCGTTCATGACATCACTGTACCGAGCCTCTTCATATGAGCTTGTGAATTCCTGCTTCTATTCGATTAAGTATTGCGTGTTATACAACAAAAGAAGATATTGATACATTCTTTTTAGTTTTGGAAAAAGCTCTTATTACTCTTTCATAAATTATGTCTGATACAAATACTTTACTTATAGAATATAGTAAGAATCCACAGAATAAATATATAATCAAAGATCCAACCATTCACTATCGAGAACAGAATCGATTATGTGCGGATGTTATTGAGGTGTTTTTACGAATTGAGGATTCTATCATTACGGAATGGTCTTTTGATGGATATATGTCTATCGTTGCTACTGCGAGTTCATCATTATTTGGGGAATCAATTATCTGAATGACTATAGATGAGGTAATCCATTTACGTGAGCCGTATATTAAACAATTTTTTCCAGATGGAATTTCTTCACGTAGAAGAAATGGTTCAGTTATTGCAATTTTGGCAACAAGAAATGCACTCCATGCTTTAAAAGAGGATTCCATTCAAGATGATTTTAGTGATATTCTTGAATAATTCTTCTTATTATCCCCCTGAGTGATGATGATCATCATGTTTTTCAGAAGTATCATTCTGGGTTCATGTATGTATAAAACCAAGTTTTTTATTTTCTATGTAAGCATGATACCAGATTGAATGCATAAAAATTTCTAGTACTGAGTTTAAGTGAGACACAAAAAGAAGAAATCAACCAATACTTATCCAGGCAAATATAAGAAACACTATTTTAATAGAAATAGTTGTAATAAAAGCAAGAACTCAAGAAATGATAAATGGAAGAATTATAAAAATGATAGCGATGATAATGGTTCTTAAGTAGACAAGAAGAAGTGTAAAATAGAGGTGTGACGTTACCTCTATATTGTGTATTGCCATCTGTGTTGACAATGCCAATGCCTCAAAGGCTTTTTTATTTTCAAATATGATAAAAAATGGAGCATAGGCAAAGAACATATTCAGACAAAATGAGAAAAGAAGATATATTCCCATGATTACAGAAATACTTAAAAAGTATTCTTTTCAGAATATGCGAAGGAGGAGAATATAGAAGGTAATTACCGAGATGAGTCGAAATATAGAAAGCATATTTTGAAGCTCAAAAATTGGAAGAAAATACGCGCATCATCGAAAAAAACCAGATATTCAAGAGAGGGATTTATGATTTGGAATGGTATTTTCTTTTTCATGATGAATCATTTGTATTACTCCAGCTTCGGCAATTGGGCTTATAAAAATATAACATAGGAATATAAGAATAACTCCAGTTATCGTTTCTGTAAAGTAGGTTGCATGAATGAAACGATCAAGAACACTAAAAAATTCATCTTTTTTATGAAATACCTGAACATAAGTAAAGGTAATTTGGTACAGAATTATCATCGAAAGCCAAAGAATTCCTAAAAATGCTGGGAAGAAGTTAAATTTTTTAATTGAAGTTGCATGAATAACTGAATTCCATGCAGGTACTATGATATTTTCTCGCATACGATTTTTAATGTATAAAGCCAATATATGCCCAACGAAAAAAATCAGTGAGTCCTTTTCATTGAAAGCTCATTACGAGTTCATCTTTAATAAATGTGGCTTCTAACATATATGCAAGAAGATCTATATTTGGTATAATTTTTGCAATAGCGAGATTCTTCATATTTTTATCTATATAAAGAAGTCTATTTGGGCTATAAAATGGAAGTATAATTGCTTCTTTTTGTATTTCTGTAATTAAGGACTCTTCTATGGCTTTCCTTTCTGTTTTATTGTATGTATTGAGTCTAAATTCATCGAGAAGAGTATCAAGTTTTTTACTCCGTATTTTAGAGAAATTTATTCCTTTCTTTGCTTCTGTTGAATGAAAGATTGGAATTATATTTGTTATTCTTGATGGAGCATCAAATCCAATGATAAGCATATCATATTTCTTTTCTCCTTCTTGAATTTTTACGAGTTCTTGTTTTTCTATTGGTTGAATTATAACCTGAATTCCAATATCGATAAGTTTCTTCTGTATTTCTTTTGTTATTGTATTGATATCTTCATTATTTCATTGTTCAAAATATTTAATAGTGAAAGTGAAAGGTGTTTTATCCTTTTTGTAATAATACCTTGGATCTAACGCACGGTATTCATTTCGAATCTTTTCGAGTCATTCGATTTTTTTAGCAATAAGTTCAGGTGTATTAATTTTTTCTGTTTGTTGTGCTATGAGTTCATTGTATTTTTTATCTTTCTCATCTTTATTTGTATAAAAGTATATAGTAATAGATTCTTGACGTATCACTTTTCCATTTTTATACTCAAAACTGAGAGTATAAAAATTCCCTCATTCTATCAGGGTTTGTGTTTCTTTTCTGGCTCTATAATAAAATTGTGTATTTCCAGGCTTAAATTGTGCAAGCTTATAGTTATTAATGTATACTGCATTTACTCATACTGGAACTTTTCATGATACAAGAACTTCACCTTGGTTGTTTGAGATAAGTTGGATTGAACTATTTGATGGTTCATTAAAATATTTTAGCTTTTGGGTATTGAGTGTACCTGTTTCTATTAGGCTTCCAGTTTCATGGATACTTGCATCAATGGAGCCTATCAATTCTCCCGGCTTATAGTATTCCAATTCTCTCATGACATGAGCAATATTTTTATCAGTTGGAGATGGTATCATGCTCTTTTCACTAAAGAAAAGATTTTTTATTGGTTCAGCATCTGTTTTTATAAGGGTATCAAGTTTGGCGGTTGAAAGATGAAATAAAATATTACTTCTTAGAATAGATGAAGGTATCGAATCTACATTCAAAAATCCTGCAACGTACTCATATGTATGATATATATGTTTCCCAAAACGAGGAATTTTTGGAAGTTCACTTTGCCCTCGGGGTATTATTATATTAAGCGTATCTTGATTTTTCTGGAGTGCATCAGAATTTTTGAAAAATTTAAAATGATATTTTCCAATAAATGTTCCTCATCCATTTGTATCATTTCGAGTTATACTGACTCGTTCAAATCCCTTTTCAGTATTTTGTTCATTTTCAAGGTAAGTATACGGACCAGATGTTATATAATGCTCTTTTTTATTGAATCGCCCTTCACGTATATCTGTAATCATACTTGATCGTACCACCGGAAAGGTAAGGATATCGACCATTTGAGCACTTGGATATTTACTCTCAAAACGTATAGAGTCTCATACTTCTGTAATGGTAAGTCCCTCAAGAAATGTTTGAAGTGCTCTATTGGTTGGAGATTCACGAAATGCTTTATAAGTAGCTATAATATCATCTTTTTTTATTGGAGCACCATCACTCCAGAGTATTCCATCTTTGAGTTCACACTGGACAACAGTGAGTCATTTTGTGAGATCACAGTTCGCTAAATCTCACTCATATTCTTCTGTATTTGGATTATATCGCACAAGCGATCGAAAAAGAAATCGAATAATGGTATCATTATTCGTATCAAGACCATATTCAATTGGATTAAGACTCGGAGTTTCATTGCTTACAATCCCAACACTAATAGTTCCACCTATTTGTCAGAAATATTGTGAACCTGAATAGAGATATATAAATACTATGTGTAAAAATAATACACTAGAAAGTATACTAGCTATAAGGAGAAGGGGCTTTCGTATGCGTGCATACTGGAGCATAGAAATGAGAGAGTTACAATATAAATTCCTACCGGATATTTATATACTGAAGAGATAGTAAAGAATTGCAATTCCTACAAAACCACTAATAAGGGTAATAGTAAAAAGATGAAGAATTTTTTCAGGTCCTCGTCGTTCAAACTTCCCGAAGTCGTTACTCGTTGGAACAATAGAGAGTCCATTTCATTTTGATTGTACAGCAACAAGAAGAATAATGAGCGCACTAAGTATGATTTCAATCCAAAGAAAAGTAGAGAGCATAGCAATATATTTTATTTTATAAAAACGGACACAAGTGTATTAAATATCGTGAAAATTGCAACTGCAATTACAAACTGTCCGAATCCATGAATTTCATAAGAAGTATTGCTGAGATTTAAGAGAGTTACTGTTTTTTGAAAAAGAGCAAGGAGGAGTCCATTAATAACAAGGGCAAAGGTCCCGAGTGTGAGTATACGTATAGGAAGTGTTAGTATATTAAGAATTGGTCGTATGAAACCATTGATAAATCAAAGAATAACTCAACCAATGAAGAATGTTTTCCATCCTCAGATTACACATATGCCTGTGATACCTTCATGACATGGCAAAAGGAGCTGTAGAATATAGAGTAAAATTCCATTTAATAGGATCATGAAAAATATTTTCATAAACAAAATTGTAGAGGGTAGTTATGCTGGAGTATATAGGTTTTTAGAAAATCATCAATTTTTTTGGCAATTCATACTTTTTATGGTACAATTTATCTATAATTTTGAATTTATGCACCGATTTCTCTCTCTATTCATTCTTTTGTCCATTTTCTTTGTGGTACCATTCGCTCTTTCATCTGATATGACAACAACTGATTATATGGTAGATTTGAATGCACTTGATGCTACTGCTGGTTCAAATAGTCGTGGAGTATTTTTAACATCAGATTGATGAGTTACATCAATACTGGAGGCTATATCGCGCATATTACTTATATTAATTCCTATTATTGCAGGTATTAGTGGTGTTATTGCAGGGTATTTTTTTGTATTTTCATGAGGTGATACCGAGAATGTAACGAAGGCAAAATGAATTATCCGAGCGAACATAATAGCTATTATTATCGCCCTCTTCTCTTATTCTCTAATCTCATTTGTAGCATGGGTACTTCAACTTTAAGAATCAAATTACTTCTCATTTGTCTACTTGCATTCTATTCATTGCCTACATTCGCAGTGGTAAATGTGGAGGCGCCAATTGATGGCATGATTGATTTTCAATTTATAGGAAATGATGCCCAGGGTGTTGGTGGGCTAATTGCCAACGTTATTAAAAAGCTTTCTATATATGTTTCTATTATTTCCGTTATTGCTATAATTTTCTGAGGAATTAAGTATGTAACCTCATTCTGAGAAGATGAGAAAGCAAAAAAAGCCAAATGGATTATTACCTATGCTCTTATTGGTACAGGATTTTCCGCTTCTGCCTATTCTATTGTTGCTATCATCGCAAAAATCTCAGATCATTCCTTTTAAATTTACTTATGAAAACCATCCTTTTCTTCATTATTGCACTTTTTTCTCCATATATCCTTTTTGCTTCCCTTCAAGATGATATGCTTTTAGAGAAGCCTGAGAGTGGTATAAATACTCCTTCAAATGTTACGGATTATTTTGCATTTGCTACTGATATTTTATTGGTAGTATTTCCATTGATTGCAATCGGAGTATTTCTTTGGGTAGCGTATAATCTCTTTACAGCACAGGGGAATGAAGAGCAATTTAAGAAAGCTTGGAAATCCCTGGTATATGTTGGGGTAGGAATTGTTGTTGCCATGGCTTCGTATGTCCTTGTTAAAGTAGTAACCAATATTTCTTTATAAATCTCTATGTTTCATCGAATTATTCTCCTCTGAGTGTGTCTTGTACAAATATTTGCCTTATCTGTATTTGCTTCGAGTGAAAGCTGTACTTGAAATGGAGATTTTTTTACCGATTGTAAGCCTGAATATGTTATTGGTGATACAACTCCTGATGGGATAGCATGAATAAAGGAAAAAACTATTAATATTGCTAATCGCCTGATTGTTGTTGGTTCCGTATTTTCGATTGGAGCGATTGTTCTCGGTGGATTCTTCTATGCATCCTCTATGGGGAGCGATGAAAAAGTAAAAAAAGGAAAGGATGCTATTAAGTGGGGAATAGTAGGATTGATTGTTATGATAGTATCATTTGCAGCAGTGAATAGTATTGTTGATTTTATTTATACACTTCAACCATAATAGGTATATTTATGATTTCTTTTAAAGCGGTTACATCTTTGTTTGTTTGAATAGGTATTATGTGTTGAGTATCATTTCTTTCAGCTCAAGTTTCTCTTGTGATAGATGGGGAGAGTACCAATGCTATCCTGAAAAAGAAGAATTATGTACTTCTCACTATGACAAAGCCATTTTATCGAACCAATCTTTCAGATGCAATTATTCGGATTGATGTTTCAAAAGATGAACCGAGAGGACAATTTCGCGCAGGAATAATAACACTCGCATGAACTGGTCAAGAAGATGATGGTGAATTTATTAAAGTTCTCTCCCATGAGCTCGGTCATTATATGGATATATTTCGATTAATTTCTGACTCACAAAAAAGAGATCCGTCCGCTATCTTTTATTCGATTAGTTGGAAGACAGCAAATGAGCGTCTTCGAGAGGCGAAGGTAAATGACTTTGTTTCTGGATATGCCCTTACAAATCAATATGAGGATTTTGCAGAAACCTTTACTTTTTATATATTCCATAATCGAACTTTTTTAGAAAAATCGAAGAAAAATAGTATATTAGCTGAGAAGTATAAATTTATGAAGGAACGAGTATTTATAAAAGGGGAATTTCAATGAACAGAATATGCTATTGATCCGAAAGGAATAGGATCATATCTTTGGGATACAACAAAAATCCGCATTTCTTTGAAAAAATATTTGTTTTCTCTTGGATAATCCATATCATATTTTTCTAAAATATAGTTATTGATTTTCTGTTTTGTATTTTTACAAAATTGAAAATTGCTAATTATACGGAGTAATCCTCATCCTTTCTTGTCTTGGTATATATATCTGCTTTTTTAAGAAGTGGATTCTCCAGTATTCTTTGCATGTATTTTTTCATATATTATTTATCGCTTATGAGCGAACATATTTTTTGAAATACCGATGAGATTTCATTTGGTCTTTCTCCACGTAAACAGAATCTTCCTTGAGAAAGGAATACTTCTCATGTTCCTCCTTCTCGGCCAAAACCAGCACCTCGAAAACCAGGTCATTCGATTTCAAAGGAAAAAGAATATGATATAGTGAAAGCACTCTCCGTTTCTTCCTTGGATGAAATGCTTCACGCTATGAAAAAGACTTTTTTTCCAACGACACAAGATTTTCAAACTCGCTTGGTTCTTTTATCGGATGTAAAGGTGCTCCATCCTATGAGTATATTGCGATGTGGTGATGCAACCTTTCTTTTTCATACTGGCTTTTCTTCAATTATTTCTCATGAGAATGTATATCAGGCCTTTCCAGATTTGCGTCTTGCTTACTCTGAAAAAGACCGATTGCAAGGTTGGATTATTCCAGAGGATGACATTAATGTAGCAACTTTTCTTGCTATTTTACCTGTTCTTGGATACCCCCCTATCTATGCAAATAGATGATTAATTGCAAAAATTCGTTCAGAAATTCTCGATGAAACTGTACTTTTAAAATGTCGTTTTTTTGAGTTATTTACTCCAAGTTCCCCTGAACGAGTTATTGGTGATTTGAGAATTGAAGGGTATTTTTCTGAAGATACAACCCATTTGGTTATACACACTCCAGAAGTCACTATTCTCGATATGACAAGTTGAGAGTACTCTCTCAAGCCACTTTCATCTCGATGAGATATTTGTATTATAAAAAGAGAGGAATCACAATTTTCCTATATATATAAGTGAAAAGATGAGATATGTTCACCAGGGAATATTATTATGTTTGATAAACATACCTCAAAAATACATGAACTCTCTTTTACGCTTGATGTGTTTTACTTTGATGAAAAAAGTGTTGGACTTCTTGCTTGATATACACTTGATGATAGGAAAGTACTTGCAAAGAATTGAGTACTTACCTTTGTAATTGAAGAGGATCATGAAAGAAGAGCAATACAAGGACACATCTATATAGATAGTCGTTGATTTCTCCATGCACATGAAATGATGCGTATTCATAAAGAATTAGTAAAGTGAATCCGATTCATGTATGAGAAGACAATTTTAGCAAATCGCACTATAGAACGTCCTGAACTTGTCCAAATACTTCGTAGAGAAGTAACAAAACATGCTTTTCTTCTTACCGGAAGAACCCCAATGATTATGCCCGTAATTTTAGAACAATAATTCAATTTTATGCACACTCCTAATGAATGATGACAAAAAAGCATCACCCCACAACGTAAGCCTCAAGCTCCAAGAAATTTTTTCCGATGAGGAAAAGAAATAAAAGAACATATTCGACCATGAGAACGATTTATTATTGAAGAGAAGATGCGCCTTAAGCGCTCATTCCCATTTCTTACCCCATCTCAGGCTCTTAAGAAATTCTTAAACTATCGTGAAGACAAGGCTCGTCCATATGAAACCTCTTCTGATATTCTCCGTGTTATCCCATTTGGATGATGTGAGCAGGTGGGTTTAAATTCCATGGCTTTTGAATATAAAGATGAACTTCTTATTGTAGATATGGGGTTGCAGTTTCCTGATCAATATCAGTATGGTATCAATGCAAGTATCCCAGATCTTTCGTATTGTCGTTCAAAGAAAGTGGTTGGTGTCTGTATTACTCATGGTCATATCGACCATATTTGATGAGTCTACCATGCTTTAGAACAACTCGGAAGAAATACTCCGGTATATGCTACTCCTATGGCTTTCGAACTTATTAAGCTGAAGCAAGGAGAAATGAAAGCTACATTGCCAAAGTTGTTTGAATATAAACGAAATGTTCCAGTACAAATCGGTAAATACTTTCAAATTACACCATTTACAGTTGATCATTCTATTCCTGATTCCGTGGGTCTTTGTATTGAAACTCCCGTAGGTCGTTTTATTCATACATGAGACTGGAAATTTGATAAAAAGCCACTCCCTAACCGTGCTTCCACTGACTATAGTCTTCTTGAATCATTTTGAAATCGAGGCGTTCGTGCTCTTTTTTCGGATTCTACAAATGCCCATTTGATGGGATCTTCGATTTCGGAATCGGAAGTAGTTCATTCCATTGAGGAGATTTTTGAAAAAGCGTCAGGTCGTGTTATTACCGCGACATTTTCATCGATTATAGATCGAGTGATGTTGATTATTTCTACGGCTGAAAAGTATGACCGGAAGGTAGTACTTCTTGGAAGAAGTATGAATAACTATATAGATATTGCTGTTAAACTCTGATATGTTCGACCGAAAGAAGGGACATTGATTAGCATGGAACAAGCTACTAAACTTCCAGATAATAAAGTTACTATTTGTTGTACCGGTGCTCAATGAGAACGATATGCTGCACTTATGAGAATCGTTACAGGTGAGTCACGAGATACAACTCTCAAAGCAGATGATACTATTATTTTCTCTTCTTCTGTAATTCCTGGAAATGAACGAGCGGTTCAAGGCCTTTTTGATCTTATTTCTCAACAGTGACCCCATGTTTTTCATTATAAAGAAAGTGAAATACATGCTGGTTGACATGCTCGTGAAGAAGATACAAAGAAAATGATTTCTTTGATACGTCCAGAACTCTATATTCCAATCTATGGATTTCCACACATGTTGTATGGAAATGCAAGAAATGCGTATGAAATGGGATATGCACATGATAAAGTAATTATAATGAAGAATGCTCAGGTTCTCGAGTTTACGAAAGATTCTCATCGATTGACCACAACATTTATTCCACATAAATTAACTACTATTGATGGACATACGGTTTGATATACGACAGAACATGAACTTCATGACCGTTATCAAATTTCAACCCAGTGAGTTGTTGTTATCGCTATCTCAAAGAAATCTGGATGATATAGTATAAAGTATGATACAGTATGACTTCCTCCTATGAATATCATGACAGGTTTAGAAAAAAATCTTGATATGTTATTGAAATCTATTCTTCATGGTGATCTTTCAAAATTTAAAGATGCACATAGTTTTCAGATATTTGTTGAAAAGAAAGCAACAGATCTTATTCTTCATGATATTTGAAAAGAACCAAAAGTAGTTGTCGTAGTTCAGTAAGACTTTATCTGAAATAGTTTTGCTTTTAAAGAAAAATCTATATAATTCAAGGGCTCTTTTTCAAAGGAGTCCTTTTTCTTGTATACAAGAATTGTACAAATGATTATGGCGAATATAGTTTAGTTGGTTAGAACGCTGGACTGTGAATCCGGAGGTCGTGGGTTCGAGCCCCATTATTCGCCCCATTTTTTTTATTTTAATAACCTTTTATTTTATGACTGATTTTGCAAAAGATTTAGCAACTCAAGAACCTATTAAACCATATCATGTTGGTGTAGTGGTTTCTGGAACTGCCATTGTAGCAAATCAAAAAATGATTCTTGTTGATCTTGATGGTCATTTTACAGGAATTATTACTGGTTCTGATATGCACTCATCTACAGAAGATACTTCTGAGATTCATGCAGGAGATATTGTTGAATCAATTGTTATTGGTGACGATCGTCACAGTGGATTGATCCTTCTATCTCTTCGAAAAGCAAGCCAGATTAAACTTATTGAAAAACTTCATTCGAATTTTGATACAAAAGAAATTATTACTGTTGTTCCTAATGAAGCAAATAAATGAGGACTTCTTATTGATCTTGATGGTATTAAATGATTTATTCCAGTTTCTCAACTCACTCCAATTCACTACCCACGTGTTGAGGGTGCGAATCCAGAAAAGATTCTTGAACATCTTGGAAAATTGGTTGGAAAACCTTTCCATGTACGTGTTATTAATGTAGATCAAAACGGGAAGAAAATTATATTCTCTGAAAAGGCAGCAGTAGAAGAACAACGTTCAGTAGCTCTTAAGAGTTTGAAGGTTGGTGATGTTGTAGAAGGTGTTGTTTCAGGTATTCTTACCTACGGTCTCTTTGTAACATTTAATGGTATTGAAGGACTTGTTCACGTTTCTGAGATTGATTGGGGACATGTAAATAATCCTCATAAATTTGCTCGTATAGGTGATAAACTTACCGTACAAGTTATTGGTATAGAAGCTGAAAAGATTTCCCTTTCTGTTAAGCGATTGAAAGCAAATCCTTGGCAAGTTCTTGCTGAGAAGTATCAAGTTGGTGATATTATTGAGGCACCAGTCCTTCGTATGTCACAATTTGGAATTTTCTTAGAACTTGATGGTGGTATCTCTGGTTTGATTCATCTTTCTGAGATTGCTCAAGATGTTGCAAAGAATATGGAGGATAAAGTACATGTAGGTGAGATGATGAAGGCACGTATTATTACTTTTGATCCACAAGCAAAGCGCATTGGTCTTTCTCTTAAGGCACTTGATCCAAATTATGTTCCATCTGGAGAACCAATTCCTGATATTCCTGTTGAAGAATTGACTAAATAATTATCTTCCAGCTATATCTAGAATAAAAAAACACTGAGTTTCAGTGTTTTTTTATTGAATAATTCTCCGTTTATTTTAATTATATATTATACATAATTTACAATTGTTATGAAACCTTATAAAACATATTGATTATGATCAAGATAATAGTTGACAAATTATTATTATAGCAAAAAATATTTGCTTTTAAATTTTCTTTCCGCTACAATAACTCAGTTATACATATCTAAGTGAAAATGTCTCTATTCATACATTTCTATTTTCTCTTACTTATGCATATAATTCGCTCGTCGTTTTACTTCTTTAATACTTTCTTCTTATGGTAAAGACGAATAACAAGGGTTTTACCCTCGTTGAACTTATGATCGTTATCGCAATTATCGGGGTTCTTGCTGCTGCACTCTTTCCTATGATGCGTGGTTACCTTGAAAAATCTCGTGATACTGCTCGTATTTCTCACCTTGGACAACTTCGTACAGTGGTTCAATCATATCTTCAAGATATTGGTGCTACACCGATGCTTGGAAGTGGTACATTACCATTCTGTGCTGGTGATACAGCTCAAGCAGGAAATGATATTGCTGCGAATCTCAACGGTGGTAAGGTTCCGGTAGATCCAGTTGCTGGACGTGTTAGTCTTCCTTGTGGTGCTTTACTTGCTACAGGAAATAAAGGGCTCTACGGTTATGCTACTGGTGTGACTGCCGCTACTAATCTTGCCTTCTTTATTGTTGCTCACGTAGAAGCTTCAGCAAGTGCTACTACAGGTGCTACTGTTTTTATGACATGAGCTCCAAATTCATGGGATACAGCAATTGATGCACTTTTACAAGTGAATGGACAAAAGGGTATTGCAAACTCAACGAATCCTTCTGCTGGAACTGGTTACTCAGTGTACGTTATTGGTGGTATGAACTAATTATATATACATCATAAATATTCCCTTGCAAGAGGGAATATTTTTTTGTTTTGCTTCCCATGATGCATTCTTATATTATATTGTATATAATATATCTGTATGAAGAAAGGTTTTACTCTCATAGAAATTATGATGGTGGTTGGAATTGTATCAATCATTGCCCTTATGATGTATTCATTTTGATGAAAGGAGTATCTTGCTAAGGCTCGTGATGCTACTCGAATTTCATACCTTTCAAAGGTCTTGACAGCTCTTCGCTCCTATGAAGTGGAATATAAGACATATCCAGAACCCCCAACAGCCACAGGGATTTGTCTAAGTACATTCGAATGAGATATTACCGATTATGGATTTATAAATCTAATTGGTGAATCTATGAGTCGAGATCCGTCACCCCTTCGTACGGTTAGTATGTGCCAGATTCCATCAGTATATTGATATCAAGTTATAACGAATCTTGAAGTGGATGATAATGAGATGGCATTTCTTATAGTTGCTGATGTTGAATCCAATAAAAATGGAAATTATATATATGGCTCATCTTTTTCTGGAGTTACAGATCTCTCTGAATTTACTCTTCAAAATCAATGATCTATTGGCTTAGAAGTACCTGATCCATTTGCAGTTTTTGTTATGACCCCTGAATCTCATAATACCCTTAAATAATTATGTTTTCTTATTGTATTGGTACTCCCATTTTTTTTGATGAAGGGAAGCTTACTATGCTTCCGAGAAATAGTGGTTTGTGAATCGAAATGTTTCTTTCCCCGATTGCAATGACTCAGGTTGTTATATGAGTCGAACAGGAGCTCTATCTCTATCATCATCAAACGGAAAAATCCCACGTTTTATTTGGTTTTTTTTCCAAGGATGAACGAAGCCTTTTTCGTCAAGTTCTTAAGGTAAATGGTATTGGATGAAAGACAGCACTCTCACTCTTATGACTTGGAAAAGAGGCATTTATTCGTGCCATTGAAACACAGGATGATATACTTCTTTCTACAGTTCCTGGTATCGGAAAAAAGACAGCACAGAAAATTATTATTGAACTAAAAGATAAGGCCTCTCTTTCCTCTTTTACTGTTCAAAAACCTACAACCGAAAAGAATATCTCAGCTCAATCAAACACTTCTCTGATATCAGCACTCGTTCAGATGTGATATGATAAAAAACGAGTTGAATATACATTGGAGCAAATTCCACATACCATAACTGATCTTCAAGAAAAAACGATTTGGGCCATTCGTGAACTTTCAAAATAATATATGATTCAGTATCTTCATGATTTTCAAGCATATTTTTCCATAAAAAGTATTCCTTCTCAGTATGAGAAAGAATTATTTATTTATACACAAAAGTATATTCGATACATAGCATGGATACCATGAATTCGTATGATTGCGGTTGTAAATTCACTTGCTATGTTTGCTACTGACGAATCTTCTGATATTGATCTTTTTATAATTACAACTCCTTGAATGATGTGGTTTGTGCGTTTTTTCACCACACTTATATTTCATATTTTATGAGTACGACGTTATGGAAAATACGTACAGAAACGTTTTTGTTTATCATTCTTTATTACAGAAAACTCTCTTAACTTTAATTCTATTCTAATAGAAGATGATGTGTATATGTATTACTGGATATATTACATGAAACCGATTCTTAATTATAATGATACATATGAAAAGTTCTTGTCTGAGAATAATTGGGTGAGTATGCCTCATGAGATGCAAGTACAGAATTGAGAATACTGTATATATAATAAGAGGCAGATATCTCCTCCTCTTAAAATTTTTATTTTGTTCGATGTTTGCATTCGTTGGTGTATTCAATGGAGAACAATTCAGTCATCAAGAAAATTATGAGATCCATATGGAATTGTTATACAAAATGATATGCTTAAATTCCATACTCATGACATTAGAATAAAGACAAGAAATGAGCTTCTTTTTAAAAAATAGAAAGAATCAATAATTTTTTTGACAAAAAAACACTTTCTTATACAATGCCCGCACATATATACGGAGAGATGGCAGAGCGGTTGAATGCAACGGTCTTGAAAACCGTCATGGGGTAACCCATCCAGGGTTCGAATCCCTGTCTCTCCGCCAGTATGTATTCTAATAGAGCTCAAGTGGATATGTCAGATGGATAGCTTCCTCATCCATTTGGAGCTTATTTTATTTTTTGGTGGGTTACTCAAGTGGCTGAAGAGGCGGGTTTGCTAAACCTGTAGGGTGCCGCAAGGTGCCGCGAGGGTTCGAATCCCTCATCCACCGCCATATTTCCGTTTTTGCTATAAATTGTGGGCCTATAGCTCAGTGGTTAGAGCAGCCGGCTCATAACCGGTTGGTCCCTGGTTCAATCCCAGGTGGGCCCACCACTTAGATTTAAAAAAATCTCTCAGAAATGAGAGATTTTTTTGTTTATATGAACAATATGTTTCTAGATACATATGGAAGTATGGGGGGAATTATTTTGCATATAAGTAAAAAAATAGGAGATATAATTCTATTTATAAAATATGAATACTTTGCATTTCTAGAAAGCCTATAAAATAGTATCTATATAGGATACTATTTTAATAGAGGTAATAGTCATATTCTTTTATGGTATATGGTATACGTATATAGAGTATATCTTTATATTTTTTATAAGAGGATGGCAGGGGATATGTTCACTTTGTGTGTTCAAAATACCCTATATTGTAGTTTGGTGTATAAAGGAGTGATCCATAAGTATATTTTTTATGTATTTTCTTTCCGCTATATAGAGCGATAGAACAAGGTATTTATAAAAAAAGTGCAAAATAGTTTTGACTTTGAATCCGATTTCCATATAAATCTTCCCACACGCCCAACGGGTTGTGTCTGAACCTTAACATCTCACTCACAAGAAGATAAGCGTCTTTATATTAATTTATGAGAGTTTCTTTCTTGCGATTCGTACAACAACATAATTCAAAATCCTATTCTTTTAATTAAGAGTAGGTGCTACGTTTACAAAGAGTTTGATCATAGCTCAGGATGAACGCTAGCGGTGCGCCTAACACATGCAAGTCGAGCGATGATGGTGGTGACACAGAGTTGAGAGTTTCTCTCTATTCTGTGTCACTACTTGATTAGCGGCAAACGGGTGCGTAACACGTTGATATCTCCCCCCGAGTGAGGAATAACTCTTCGAAAGAAGAGCTAATACCGCATAACACCTACGGGTAAAAGCAGCAATGCGCTTGGGGAAGAGTCTGCGGCCTATCAGCTAGTTGGCGGGGTAATAGCCCACCAAGGCGATGACGGGTAGCTGGTCTGAGAGGACGGCCAGCCACAATGGAACTGAGACACGGTCCATACTCCTACGGGAGGCAGCAGTGAGGAATCTTCCACAATGGGCGAAAGCCTGATGGAGCGACACCGCGTGAAGGATGAAGCCTTTGTTGGTGTAAACTTCTTTTCTCTGGGAAGATAATGACGGTACCAGAGGAATAAGGGGCGGCAAACTTCGTGCCAGCAGCCGCGGTAATACGAAGGCCCCAAGCGTTATCCGGAATTACTGGGCGTAAAGCGTCTGTAGGTGGTTTGGAAAGTTTCAAGTGAAAGGTCGGGGCTCAACCCTGTACTTGCACGGGAAACTATCACACTCGAGTACGGGAGAGGTAAGCAGAACGGTATGAGTAGGGGTGCAATCCGTTGATACATACCAGAATACCAAAAGCGAAGGCAGCTTACTGGAACGTTACTGACACTGAGAAACGAAAGCGTGGGGAGCAAAAGGGATTAGATACCCCTGTAGTCCACGCCCTAAACGATGGACACTAAGTGTCGGGCTTATGCTCGGTGCTTTAAGTTAACACATTAAGTGTCCCGCCTGAGAAGTACGGCCGCAAGGTTAAAACTCAAATGAATAGACGGGGACCCGCACAAGCAGTGGATCATGTGGTTTAATTCGACACTAAACGAGGAACCTCACCCAGACTTGACATCGATGGAATCCGCCGGAAACGGTGGAGTACCCGTAAGGGACCTGAAGACAGGCGCTGCATGGTTGTCGTCAGCTCGTGCCTTGAGGTGTTCGGTTAAGTCCGTTAACGAGCGCAACCCACGTCGTTAGTTACTATGTCTAGCGAGACTGCTCGAGTTAATCGAGAGGAAGGTGTGGATGACGTCAAATCAGCATGGCCCTTATGTCTGGGGCTACACACATGATACAATGGTCGGTACAAAGGGTTGCCAACCCGCGAGGGGGAGCCAATCCCAGAAAGCCGATCTCAGTCCAGATTGGAGGCTGCAACTCGCCTCCATGAAGTTGGAATTGCTAGTAATCGTGAATCAGCCATGTCACGGTGAATATGTTCCCGGGTCTTGTACTCACCGCCCGTCAAAGCATGGGAGGTGTGCGTACCGGAAGCCCTTCAAGTAATATGGAGGTCCATGGTAAACACACTGACTGGGCTTAAGTCGTAACAAGGTATCCGTACGAGAACGTGCGGATGGACTATCTCTTTATCAAGAGAGTCCTTGAAAGAAATTATGCTTATCTTCTGTTGAGTGAGATGTGAGATCAGAAATGATCTTTAACAACTGTGATTCAAAGCAAAATACACAATGAGTCGAATGACTTAGAGTGTGTAATGCATGAATGTTATCAAAAAAACCAAATTAGAGAAAATTTAACAATTTCTAACCACCGTTTTTCCTTCGGGAGAAATGTGTGTACAAACGGTGAATGATATTCATACCAAAATGAACGAGAACAAAAAGCATCAAATTCAATCTATTCTATTTATAGGGTAGATTACCACGTATAAATATACGTACGGCACAAAGTGGATGCCTTGACTCATATATCCGAAGAAGGACGTACAAAGCTGCGATAAGCTTGGAGGAGCTGCTACGACGCGTTATTACTCCAAGATTTCCGAATGGGGGAACCCTACATAGTTATCTATGTAATCCAAAATTGGAAGGAAACTTGCCGAATTGAAATATCTTAGTAAGCAAGGAAAAGAAATCAATCGAGATTCCCTGAGTAGTGACGAGCGAAACGGGAACAGTCTAAACCTTTAGAGTGCCAAGCGGGCAAGCGTTGCTCTAGAGGGGTTACACGATATATTACCAGTCATTGCCTTGACTGACAATCCATCATTTTTTACAGAAGAACGGTCTGGAAAGATCGACCATAGAAGGTTATAGTCCTGTATTCGAAGTATAATTTGAGCGGTTGCGGTATATTCGTAAGTAGCATCGGACACGTGAAATCCGGTGTGAATTCGGGACGACCACGTTCCAAGACTAAAGAGTATATGAGATCGATAGTGAACAAGTACTGTGAAGGAAAGGTTAAAAGAACCCCGGAAGGGGAGTGAAATAGAACCTGAAACTTTGTGCCTTCAAAGAGTCGGAGCACCTTCGGGTGTGACGGCGTGCCTTTTGGAGAAGGAACCAACGAGTTAGTTATGCGCGGCAAGGTTAAGGAAGTTATATCCGAAGCCGAAGGGAAACCAAGTCTGAATAGGGCGATTTAGTCACGCATACTAGACCCGAAACCCGTGTGAGCTACTCATGCGCAGGGTGAAGGTGGGGTAACACCTACTGGAGGCCCGAACCATTTAGAGCTGCAAGTCTATTGGATGACGTGTGAGTAGGAGTGAAAAGCTAATCGAACCGGGAGATAGCTGGTTCTCCGCGAAATATATTTAGGTATAGCCCCATAAAGTAACAGGAAGGGGTAGGGCTCTGATAAGGCTAGCGGGTCTAATCCGACTTAGCAAACCTTGATAAACTTCGAATACTTCCTGCGTAAATTTATGGGAGTCGGACAGTGACGGATAAGCGCCATTGTCAAAAGGGAAACAGCCCAGATTCCTGTCTAAGGTCCCCAAGTTATAACTCAGTGGAAAAGGATGTGAGATTACTGAGACAACCAGGATGTTGGCTTAGAAGCAGCCACTCATTCAAAGAGTGCGTAATAGCTCACTGGTCGAGTGATCTCGCGCCGAAAATTCAGCGGGGCTTAAGTTATACACCGAAGACGGAAGTAGTATTATATACTGCGGTAGCGGAGCGTTCCCTATGCTGTTGAAGTCAGATTGTGAAGTCTGGTGGAGGTACGGGAAGTGCAAATGTTGGTATGAGTAACGTAATGAAGATGAAAACTCTTCACACCGAATGCCCAAGGTTTCCTCTTCAACGTCAGTCGAAGGAGGGTGAGTCGGTCCTAAGGAACAGCCGAAAGGCGTTATCCGATGGATATCAGGTTAATATTCCTGAACTATTTATGAAAGGTTATTACCTATGTGGGGACGCATCATAAGTATCGGACGCGGTCATGGATATCCGCGAAGAGATGATCTTTTGGTTACGGAGGCAAATCCCCGTAACAATACAGGAGAGATTCGATTCATATATGGAGTACTACTTCGGTAGTGTAAAGTATATGTCCTACGATACAAGGGTGCCGAGAAAAGCCACTCTGGGACGATCATAAATAACCGTACCGAAATCGAACACTCGTGGGCGGGTGTGAGTACACTAAGGTGGACGGGATAACTATGCTTAAGGAACTCTGCAAAACAGCGGTCGTAACTTCGGGATAAGACCTGCCTCGCTCGTATTTTACGAGCAGGCCGCAGCTAACGAGTCCAGGCGACTGTTTACCAAAAACACAGCTCTCTGCAAACGCGCAAGCGGAAGTATAGGGGGTGATGCCTGTCCGGTGCCAGAAGATTACGGGGAGGGGTGCAAGCTCTGAACTTAAGTCCTGGTGAACGACGGCCGTAACTATAACGGTCCTAAGGTAGCGAAATTCCTTGTCGGGTAAGTTCCGACCCGCACGAACGGCATAACGGTCTGGACACTGTCTCAAGCATAGGCCCGGTGAAATTGCAATATCGGTAAAAATGCCGATTACTCGCAGCAAGACGGAAAGACCCTATGAAGCTTTACTCTAGCTTGGCACTGGGTTGTACATATATTTGTGCAGGATAGGTGGGAGACTATGATGATAGGACGCTAGTTCTATCGGAGTCAACGTTGAGATACCACCCTTGTATATGTATAACTCTAACCCCAATTGGGGGACAGTGCTTGGTGGGGAGTTTAACTGGGGCGGTTGCCTCCTAAAATGTAACGGAGGCGCACAAAGGTAGGCTAGTCCCGGATGGAAATCGGGATGGTCGTGTATTCGCACAAGCCTGCTTGACTGAGAGACCTACAAGTCGATCAGAGACGAAAGTCGGTGAAAGTGATCCGGCACCAACACGTGGGAGTGGTGTCGCTCAACGGATAAAAGTTACTCTAGGGATAACAGGCTGATTGCGTCCAAGAGTTCACATCGACGACGCAGTTTGGCACCTCGATGTCGGCTCGTCGCATCCTGGGGGTGGAGAAGCTCCCAAGGGTATGGCTGTTCGCCATTTAAAGCGGTACGCGAGCTGGGTTCAAAACGTCGTGAGACAGTTTGGCCCCTATCTGCTGTGAGCGTCTAGAGATTTGACGGGATCTGTTCCTAGTACGAGAGGACCGGAATGGACGAACCCCTGGTGGATCGGCTGTCAACCAATGGCACCGCCGAGTAGCTAAGTTCGGAATGGATAACCACTGAAAGCATCTAAGTGGGAAGCCAACCTGAAGATAAGATCTCTCCAGTCGCAAGACTGATAAGTGCCCTCGGAGACTACGAGGTTGATAGGTTGCAGGTGTAAGTGTAGAAATACATTCAGCCGAGCAATACTAATAGCACGAATGATATTTATACATGCTTTTTCTTCTTGTTCCATATGAATATCACACATTTATCGTGTTAGATTGTTAGTTTTCTTGGTTATTTTGATTTCGTTTTTTACACGCACTTTTCGGCTCATGGTGTGTTTTGCTTTGAATAATAAAAATCATATCTTTTTAGTGTCTTGGTGTCTATGGCGCAGAGGGTACACCTGTTCCCATTCCGAACACAGAAGTTAAGCTCTGTCGCGTTGATGGTACTTCGTCTCAAGACGTGGAAGAGTAAATAGATGCCAAGACAGTGAAAAGATAGTTATGATAATTTTAGTTGATTGAGAGAGTCTCGCTTGTGCGAGATTTTGTTGTATCATGGGCTTTTTGCCCGGGTAGCTCAGTTGGATAGAGCAGGAGCCTTCTAAGCTCAAGGTCGCAGGTTCGATCCCTGTCTCGGGCACCATATCTTTCTTTCTGGGTCATTAGCTCAGTTGGTTAGAGCGCTTGCTCGACATGCAAGAGGTCACTCGTTCGAATCGAGTATGACCCACCAGTATCGTTTCTTTATGGGTGATTAGCTCAGTTGGCGAGAGCATCTGCCTTACAAGCAGGGGGTCATAGGTTCGAATCCTATATCACCCACCATTTTCAAGAATACTCTTATGAGGTACAAACTTCATAAGAGTTTTTTTGTTTTTTCTTTATGAATCTTTCTAAGTACGATTCTGCACTCTGGTACGAGATATTTGTACTTTGAGAGTATTCTTATCTAGATCCTTATCTTAAGGATGCTCGAGTTATTTTTGATATTGGAACATATAAATGATTCTTCACTCTCTACTCCCTTATGTATCGGAGTAATTGATGCTTACTTTGTGATTTTCAAGAGTGTATTCATTATTTAAAAAACTCTCCTGTAGATTCTTTTTCTTCTCTTGAATTCCATCTTTTTGATCCTAATCTATCTATCAATGCTGCTATTTTAATTGATTTATTCATTTCTTCTGATATTAAGTTTTACCTGAATGATTCTCTTGTTGGGAGTGAAGATTCCTCACAGGAATTTTTTTATAATGAAGCCCGTCCCATGCAGTCTTCTGTTTTTTGAAATTCATTTCTTCAAAAAAATTCAAGCTCTTCCTGATCTTTTCCTATTATTTCTTTGTGACACTATATCCTTCGTATGTCTACTTGTATTGATATTTGTAAAATGGATATTGAATGATCTGAATGGGATATCCTTTTCTCTTTTTCGTCACTTGAATTTTCTAGAATATCAGTTCTTTTTTTAGAATACCATATTCTCTTTGATGAATGGTTGAGTTATCCTGATAAACTTCAAAAACATTTAACTCAATTTTATAATTCAGTTACTATTATACCATCTCCATATACCACAAAGCTTTGATATATACTTGCGACTAATGAGTAGGAATATTGCAGATTGATTTTCAAACTTTTTTCATATACTTATTTCATTGTTTTTTAATTTTTATATTTGTGCGTATCCTTAAGTATGCTTTAAAGAATATCTTTCGAAGCTGATTCCTTTCATTTTCATCGATATTGGTCGTTGCTCTTATGACTTTTTTTGTAAATATTTTGTGGTTTCTTGAATATTCTATGAATGCTATTATAGCGAATATTAATACACGTATTAGTATCTCTGTAAATTTAAAGGCATGATATACCCAGGAACATGCTACTATTTCTCGTTTTATAGCGGATATTAAAAGTGCAGTTCCTAATGTTTGAGTGGTTTATATATCTTCTCAGGATGCTCTTGAGATTGTAAAACTTCGTGACCCTGATTTAGCGTGAATTATTCAAGATGAATCAGATAATCCATTACCGAGCTCTTTGCGCCTTGAGAATATTGGGTTACCATATTATTGATCGCTCGATAGCATTATTCGTCTATATAAGGATTATATTGAGTATGATGAGTCTAAAATGCAAGCTCAACTTGTTGATTATACTTCTCAATACACAAAAATTTCTTCCTTAGTTGCTTTTATTCAAACCGTTCAATTTTGAGTCTATTGAATTGTTTGATTGTTTCTTTTTACAGTATTTATGATTATTTATAATACGATTTGAAATTTTATCTTCTTTTATCGTGACGAGATTAAAATTATTGAACTTGTTTGAGGCTCATCTTCTTTTATATATGGACCATTCTCACTTCAGTGAGGTATTTATACGCTTATTGGTACAACTATTGGTATTTTCTTGTGTTATACACTCTTTTCATATGGGAATTTCAGTAGCTTAATCAGTTTTCCAGAATTACCTCTCTTTTTCCATTCTTTTCTTGTATCTATGAGACAAACTTTTTTCATTGAAATTTTTTGATTTTTCATTTTAGGTATGTTAAGTGGATTACTTGTATCAAAGCGTTATATGGTTACTGCTCATGTATTGAATGATAAATAGTATTCCATACATGAATTGAATAAAAACTAAAAAAAATTTGCATATTTAATAAAAACATATATACTTCCCCCCGCGTTCACCTTAAATGGTGCTGTAGCTCAGTTGGTTAGAGCGCTGCCCTGTCACGGCAGAGGTCGCGAGTTCGAGTCTCGTCAGCACCGCCATGAACGTTCCTACATTTATGTGGGGCCTTAGCTCAGTTGGCTAGAGCGCCTGTTTTGCACGCAGGAGGTCAAGGGTTCGACTCCCTTAGGCTCCACCATTTTTATATGAGGTTTGTACAGTTCGTGATGAAAATCACTGATTGTACGGACCTCATACGTTGTACTTTTTTTTTCATAAATTATGTGACTTCGTAATAAACGTCCTCATTCAAAGGTATATTCTGTAAGACAGAAAGGTGTATATTCTTGAAGAAAGATTGAAAATGCTATTAAGCATTACAAGAAACTTCTTGAACGTATTACTTTTGAAGGCGAGACACTATGGCTCAAGGATGCCCTCGAGAAAGTTCTTGCGAAACTAAAAAAATACGCTATTAATCTTAACAAGATATAATATATGCCTAGACTTACAACTTACGCACACAAGAAGCTCAAACGAGCTATTGACCGTATAAACAAGAAGATGAAAAAAACAAAGAAATAATTTTTTTGATTTTTTGATTTTTTCGATACAATTTTACTCGCTTTTTACTTTTTACTTTTTTCTATTATGGCAACATTTGACCGTTCAAAGCCACATGTGAACATTGGTACCATTGGTCACGTTGATCATGGTAAGACTACTACTACTGCCGCTATTTCTCTTGTACTTGCTAAAAAATTTGGAGGTGATGTATTTGCCTTTGATCAAATTGATGCTGCTCCAGAAGAAAAGGCACGTGGTATTACAATTAATACTGCTCATATTGAGTATTCTACAGGTGCTCGTCACTATGCTCATGTTGACTGTCCTGGACATGCTGATTATGTTAAGAACATGATTACTGGTGCTGCTCAGATGGATGCTGCGATCCTTATCGTTGCTGCAACTGACGGACCAATGGCTCAAACTCGTGAACATATTCTCCTTGCTCGTCAGGTAGGTGTTCCTTATATCGTTGTATTCATGAACAAGTGTGACATGGTTGACGATACTGAAATGCTTGATCTTGTTGAAATGGAAATTCGAGAACTTCTTTCTAAGTATGATTTTCCTGGAGATGATACTCCTGTAATCCGTGGTTCTGGACTTGTTGCTCTTGAGAATCCTACTGATTATGATAAGGCTTGGGGTGCAAAGACAATTCTTGAACTTTTTGATGCGGTTGAAGCATATGTTCCAGTTCCTGAACGTGCTCTTGATAAGCCATTTATTATGCCAGTTGAGGATGTATTCTCTATTAAGGGTCGAGGTACTGTAGTTACTGGTAAAATTGAACAAGGTATTGTTAAAGTTGGTGATGAAATTGAAATCGTTGGAGTTCGTGATACTGTTAAGACAACTGTTACAGGTGTTGAAATGTTCCACAAATCTCTTGATCAAGGTCAAGCTGGTGATAATGCTGGTCTTCTTCTTCGTGGTATTGAACGTACTGATGTTGAACGTGGACAAGTTCTTGCTAAGCCTGCTTCTATTAAGCCTCATACAAAATTTGAAGCTGAGGTATACGTACTTACAAAGGAAGAAGGTGGACGTCATACTCCATTCTTCCAAGGGTACAAACCTCAATTCTATTTCCGAACTACTGATGTAACTGGTGCTATTGAACTTCCTGCTGGAGTTGAAATGGTTATGCCTGGTGATAATATTCAAATGACTATTACCCTCGGTGCTCCAATTGCTATGGATCAAGGTCTTCGCTTCGCTATTCGTGAGGGTGGTCGAACTGTTGGTTCTGGTGTTGTTGCAAAAGTTATTGAGTAATTTCCTATTGTCTCATAAAGTCCTGAGGAATTATTCCTCAGGATCTATGAGATTATACCTTCTCAATTTATGTCATTGCAGAATTTCTTAATTCTGGTAAGACCTTACATACTAACATAGTTTATTTTATGGTTACTAAAAAAGTAGCAGAAAAAGTTACTTTCTTCGCTTAGTTTAATGCATTTTGCCACGGGTTAAAAGGCGTAGGGGCATTGCAATCGTTAATTTGTTATTAAATTTTTTTTCAAACTATACAGCGCGGAAATATCACATTCGCCCAACCCTTCTGCAATAAGTTGTGCGTAGTCATCGCGTGTCT
>ERZ1034361.500-NODE-500-length-25073-cov-3.289806_pt1 | contig 25073 bp, 25 predicted proteins | sample MGYA00520617_ERZ1034361 | MGnify/ENA primary metagenome ERZ1034361 (study PRJEB33736, sample SAMEA104284507) | Azolla filiculoides | biome: Urban; feature: Water surface; material: Ditch water | place: Netherlands | collected 2015-10-28 | depth 0-0.1 m ...
ACTCACTTTTCACAACTCACTTTTCACCACTCACAACTCACTCTTCACAACTCACTTTTCACCACTCACAACTTCACTTCTCACTCTTCACTTCTCACTCTTCACTTCCTTACGCTCCAGCAAAGCCATATAAAAACCATCAAAACCAGACTCTGAAGCCAGAATTTTTTGGTCTTTTATAAAGTTAAATTCTTTTCCAATGGCAGTAGTTAAAAAATGGGCTACTTGCTCTTGGTTCTCAGAAGGTAAAACGGAACACGTTGCATAAACCAATTTTCCGCCTGGTTTTACAATTTTAGAATAATTTTCTAAAACTTCTGCTTGTACTTTCTTAATATTATCAATGAATTCCGGTTGTAATTTCCATTTAGCATCAGGATTTCTTTTCAAAACACCTAAGCCGCTGCAAGGTGCATCAATTAAGACTCTGTCTGCTTTTTCGTGTAATTTTTTAATTACTTTGGTGGTATCGATAATGCGGTATTCAATATTGAAAGCACCATCTCTTTTAGCTCTCAATTTCAATTGTTTCAATTTGCTTTCGTACAAATCCATTGCAATCAATTGTCCTTTATTTTCCATTAAAGCGGCAATATGCAATGTTTTTCCACCAGCACCGGCACACGTATCCACTACGCGCATTCCTGGTTTTACGTCAAGAAAAGCAGCTACTAATTGGGAATTGGCGTCCTGTACTTCAAAAAATCCTGCTTTAAAAGCATCAGTAAGGAAAACATTAGCTCTTTCTTTTAAGACTAAAGCATCCGGTTGATTTTTTAATGTTTCAGTTTCAATGTTTAAATCCATCAAAATAGCACGTAGCGCTTCTCTTGTAGTTTTAAGTGTATTTACTCTTAAAATTACTTTGGCAGGTTGATTTTGAGCAGCAATTTCAGTAGCCCAAACTTTTTCTCCCAATTCTTTTACGCCCAATTCATCCATCCAGTCCGGAATAGATTCTTTCAAAGCTCTCACTTTAGAAAGTTCATCAAAACGTCCTTTTATTTTTCGTTCCGGAGTACCTTCTAATTGACGCCAATCTGGGATTGGGTAGCCTCTTAATACTGCCCATACAGAGAACATTCTCCAAAGGTTATCTCTGTCAAAAGGTTCTTTAACTTCGGCTATTTCTGCATATAGTCTTTTCCAACGTACAATTTCGTAGATGGTTTCGGCAACAAACTTTCTGTCTGAACTTCCCCAGCGTTTGTCTTTTTTTAAGGATCGGGCTACCACTTTATCGGCATATTCTCCTTCATTAAAGATAGCGTTCAAGGCGTCGATGGTAGTATAAACTAAATTTCTGTGTAATCTCATTTTAAATAATTGAGGTGCAAAGGTACTATTAATTGGTTGAAACTTAAATTTTTAATAATGAATGTTCTTTTTAATATTTTATGGCATAAAAAAACACTGTTTTATAGACAGTGTTTTTAGTTGTATTTTGATATTTTTTTTATTTAACTCGTGTCAAACCAATATTTTCCGGAGCGTGAAGGACCATTGGGAATTTTTCGATTTTAACAGAACTACTGTCTAAACCAAAGGCTCTTTCTTCTGATAAACTGAGTTTTTTGATGAAGAAATAAGAGTTCATAATTAATTTTTCGTGCCATAATAAATCGCTGTCATTAGACAAGAATTTTTCGGACAATACAAATTTAAAGTCTCCAATAATATTATTTTTATTTAAGGATTCATATCGGCTGGTGATATCTACTTCTCCTTTTTTTACCATATCCCGAATTACTTCACGGAACATTAGGTTAATTTTTGTTGGCTCTCTGAAACCTAAATTAAAATCAATACGGTACAAATCGTCTTTGACCATTTCGGTTACTTTATATTCGGTTTTGTATGGTTCGGTTAATATATTTACATGGACAAACCAATAAATATCAGCTCTTTTGGGTCTTTTTTGCAAAATAGAATACATTACTTTTTCTTCTATTTCATCGGTTCTTCCGGCATTAGTCATGTATACTAAGTGGGTAGCATATTTTGGAATGCTTAAATCAGCACTTAATTCAACAAGCACTTTTTTATAATCTTCAATTTTAACGATTTTAGTATAGCTCTTGTTGATTTTCTTAGCTAAATACCAAATAGTCATCACAGATATTAAAAGGATAGCTATAAAAAGTGTTACATAACCGCCTTCGGCAAATTTTGTGATGTTGGCAGCTAGAAAACTAAATTCAATCAACAGATAAATAGTGATTAATGGTGTGATGAAATAAAGTTTTACTCTTTTCATTATCAAATAATAATTGAGTAAAATAGTGGTCATAATCATACAAAGAATAATGGCTAACCCGTAGGCATGTTCCATATTGCTGGATTCTTCGAAGTGCAATACAATGCCCACACAACCAAAAAATAACAACCAGTTGATGGATGGAATATACAATTGCCCTTTTAATTCAGTTGGATATTTGATTTTGACTTTCGGCCAAAAATTCAATCGCATCGCTTCATTAATCAATGTAAATGAACCACTGATTAAGGCTTGAGAAGCAATTACGGCAGCAAGCGTGGCAATAACAATTCCTATGGGTTGAAACCAATCGGCCATTATGAGGTAGAATGGATTCCCGTTTTTTCCTCCTAAACTTTCTAAAGTTTGACCTTCATGATGAATCAAATAAGCCGCTTGACCAAAATAATTAAGCACTAGTGCCGTTTTTACAAAAATCCAACTGATTCTGATGTTTTTTCTACCGCAATGTCCCATATCGGAATAAAGCGCTTCGGCTCCCGTCGTACATAAAAATACAAAACCAAGTACAAAAAAACCATCTGGATGTATCGATAGTAAATGATAAGCGTAGTACGGATTTACAGCTTTTAAAACCTCGGTGTGTTCTACGATTTGTAGGGTACCTAAAATAGCAAGCATTCCAAACCAAATAAGCATCATCGGTGCGAAAAATTTACCGACTAATTTGGTCCCAAATTGCTGGATAGTAAACAGAATAAACAAAATACCAATAACGATAGGAACGGTATTTATTTCCGGATAAAACGTTCTGATTCCTTCAACTGCAGAAGATACAGAGATGGGAGGCGTAATGATTCCATCGGCAAGTAAGGCACTTCCCCCTATAATGGCGGGGACGATCAGCCATTGTATTTTTGTTTTTTTGACTAATGCATACAGTGCAAAAATACCTCCTTCGCCATGATTGTCAGCGCTTAAGGTAATGATTACATATTTGATGGTAGTTTGTAAAGTAAGTGTCCAAAATACACAAGAGATTCCTCCTAAAACAATATCCGCATTAATAATGTGATTGCCAAGTATGGCTTTCATAACATATAATGGCGACGTACCAATGTCACCATAAATTATTCCTAATGAAACTAATAAACCACCTAATGTTAATTTACTGTGGAGGTCTTTGTGCGATGCGCTCATGAAAAATTTTTAAAAAACTTTTCAAATTTAATCTTTTATAAGAAACTAAAGTGATTTATAAAAAAAAAGATAAAAAAAAACACGGTTGACGGAACCGTGTTTTTTTAATTGATTTATTTTGAGGTATTAAGATCGTCTTGCATTACCTCTTGAACCTCCGTTTTCTCTTGGTGACTCCGTGCGTTGTGAAGAATTTTCTCTGGCAGAACTAGATCTGTTTTGAGAATTATCTCTTTGTGATTGCGCGCGTTGTGGTGCTGCTTCTCTGGAAGAATTAGCTCTGTTTTGAGCATAGTTTCTTTGCGGTTCTGTTCGCTGTGGAGCATTTTCTCTGTTGGAATTGCTTCTGTTTGGAGTATAGTCTCTTTGTGTTTCTGTTCGCTGTGGAGCATTTTCTCTGTTAGAATTGCTTCTGTTTGGAGTATAATCTCTTTGTGATGCAGTTCGTTGTGGAGCATTTTCTCTGCTGGAATTGCTTCTGTTCTGAGTATAATCTCTTTGAGGAGCATTACTTCTGTTTGAATAGCCTGCTTGATTGTTAGCTCTTACATTTCTGGAATCTCTTCGTTGATCTAATTCGTAACGGTTTGCTACACTAGCATTTCTTCTTGAAAAAGCATATTCAGGATGTTGTCTTTCATATCCGTTCGAACGTCTGGAATGATGTAAATATTCGGCTCTGTTACTTCTTCTGTAGTTTACATAATTGTAATTGTTATGTATATTTAAACTAAGGTGAATGTTGTTTCTATATCTAAATACGGGATATGGATTCCAGCTGTAGTAATAACTTGGATAATAGTTCCAAGACCAAGTTGAATAATACGGACGGTAGTTTGATACCCAAAAAGAGGCATAAATAAATGGAGTGCTATAGTAAACTGGCTCATAAATATAATTTTGACCATACATATAAACATCTCCAACAACTTGTACATGTACATTGTTGTATTTATCTTTTTCTACATCGATAGTCGCAATGTCTTGATAAACATCTTGTTCTAAAACGGCTTGTATGATAATTACGTGCGTGCGTTTCTCAACGGTTTCAATAACGCGTAAATAATCTACTTCGTCATCATTGTTTAAATCTAAATTTGATATTTGTAGTTTAGGATCATTCAATCGTCTTTCAAAATCCTGAATGTTTTTTGAATCCCCAAAAATGTCCGCAACAGCTCGCAAATCTAAGTTATCGCTAATTTCGGAATTCATAGCGTTTATCGAAGTTCTATCTTGAGCTTGTGCTGCAAAAATAGAGGCCAATACAGTCAGTAAAAGTAGTTTAGTTTTCATGGTAGATAGAATTAAAAAATTAATTATTTCAGACAATCCAATTACTGTGCCAATAAATAAATCTATCGGTTTGTATTCATTTATTTAATTGTAAATTAGCTTCCAAATACAAATGAATCTATGAAAAATATTTTATGGTCAGTAATCGTCTTTTTTGTTTTTATGTCTTGTAAAACAAATAGTTATGATATAAATAGTACGATAAATAAGCCTTTTGTTGCTGTTGAAACGGATACTTTGTTTCAGGATAAAATAAGCATTAGAGCAGTAGTTTTTGATGGAAATAAAATGTGGTATGCGGCTGATAATTCCAGATTTGGTTTTTTTGATTTGGAAAAAAATATAAAAATAGAGCACCAAATCGTCAAAGACAGTTTGAAATTAGAATTTAGAAGTATAGCCAAAACTTCAAAATATATTTTTATGCTCTGCGTATCAAATCCGGCATTACTTTACAGGATTTCAAAAGACAATTTGGAAACAAAAATAGTGTATCAGGAAAATCATGAAAAAGTGTTTTATGACAGCATGCAATTTTGGAATGATAAAGAAGGAATAGCAGTAGGTGATCCTGTAGAAAATACACTGTCAATATTAATTACCCGCGATGGAGGAAATTCATGGACTAAAATTCCTTCGCGTCAATTGCCTCAAGTTAGGGAAGGAGAAGCCGCTTTTGCTGCAAGTAATTCGAATATCGTAATAAAAGGCAATGCTGCCTGGATTGTTTCGGGAGGTAAAAAATCAAGAGTTTTTTATTCTTCCAATAAAGGAAAATCATGGACGGTTTATGAAACTCCAATAGTTCAAGGACAACAAATGACAGGGATTTTCACCGCCGATTTCTATGATAAAAAAGAAGGTTTTGTCGCTGGTGGAAATTATGAAGTTCCAAATCAGAATTTTGATAATAAAGCCGTAACGGTTGATGCAGGGAAACATTGGTCACTCATTGCGCAAAATCAAGGTTTCGGATATGCATCTTGTGTGCAATATGTTCCCCATAGTTTGGGTAAAGGTATCGTTACTGTTGGTGCTTCGGGCTTATATTATACTGCGGATGGGGGAAAATTATGGAAACAGCTATCGAAAGACAATAGCCTTTATACGATTCGTTTTTGGAATGATACCACAGCTATTGCAGCAGGGAAAAATAAAATGATTCGCCTTCATTTTAAAAAATAAAAAAAAAACGCTTACTACTTTATATGGTAGCAAGCGTTTCGTTTTATAAAGACTAAGTTTATCTTTTTGGACCTTTGTCTCTGTATTGTTGCAATAATTTTCGGTTAAAATCTTCTTCCGATTTTCTCAATTGAATGATTTTTGTTGCCGGTAAAATGCCTTTTAAAGTTGCTATGAATTTTTTTCGCAGCAGAAACAGTTCTTCTTCCGTACTTTCCATCTGATTTAAAAAAGCACTTGCTTCTTTTTCACTCATTTTATCAATAGATTCATCATTCATTCGTCTCATGAAAGATTTCATTTTTTGATGTCTCAATTCAAATTGTTTATCATCAAAAGTGTTGTACACCGGCCAAAATTTCTCCGCTTCACTGGAGGTTAAACTTAATTCGGTGGTCAAAAAAGCGACTTTCATGGTTTTTATTTGCTCTTTTTTCTCTCTCATTCTTTCGCCTTGAGCGTAAAAAGTGAAAGAAACCAAAAGCAGTACTAGGGGGAATATTTTCTTTAGGTTCATTGTTGTATTTTTTGAGATTAAGTTCAATTTGTTGTTGCGTTTTTATTCTAATATAAGATGCTCCATATCTGAGTTGGTTGTCAATACATCTTCTATGGCTTCATCTTCAATGGGGATTGTTGTTTTTATTTTGTTGATATCTTCCAGTTCCAATTCACTTATTAAATCATATTGATTCACATTAGATTGATACGTGATGTAATTTTCTAAAGTAGTTTCGTCTAGTGTTTTTGTGTTGGTTGAAAGCGTGGTGTAAACCGGAATCATCAATGCCAAAACTAAAACAGCAGCTACCGCAAAAAGAATGTTTTTTCTTTTTTGAAAAATTGAAATTACTTTAGGTTCATTTTCAGGTAATTGCTGCATGATTTTCGCAGAAAAATCCTCAAAGTAATGGTCTGGAGTTTTAAATCCGGATTCAATTTTAGGTTCGTTTTCTAATTTAAATGTTTTCATAACTATCGTTTAGACTTCGTTTTATAAAAAAGGTTTAACCAGCATTTGTTACAAAAGTTTCTATTTTTTTTACAGCGTGATGATAAGAAGCTTTCAAAGCACCAACCGATGTACCCAGAATTTCGGATATTTCTTCATATTTGAGCTCTTCAAAATATTTCATTTTAAAAACCAATTGTTGTTTCTCGGGTAGGTTTGCGATAGCTCTTTGTAATTTTAACTGAATTTCGTTTCCGTCAAAAAAAACATCGGCCTGCAAATTATCAATAGCTTTGTTTTGTAAAGCTGCTGTTGAAACACCATTAACTTTTGCTTTTTGATTCAAAAAAGTAAGTGCTTCATTAGTCGCAATACGATACATCCAAGAAAAAAGTTTGCTTTCTCCTTTGAAACTTTTTAGATACTGAAATACTTTTATAAATGTATTTTGCAAGACATCATCCGCATCATCGTGATTCAAAACAATATTCCGAATGTGATTGTATAACGGTTTTTGATATACCGACAAGAGTTTTTGAAACGCTTCATTTTGCGTTTTAGGATTTAATAACTCCTGAATAAATTCCTGCTCTTCCTGCAAAACTGTTATTTATATAGTTAGAATGGAATTTATTAAATAGGTTTAATCAACTTTCAAAAAAAGATTAAAATTCGGATGGAATCTCTTGCTCTATTTTTGGTGAAGCAACAGTGGCTTCTTTTGTAGTATTTACTACGGGTTTTGGAGTTGCTGCTTTAGGTTTTTCAGGATAATAAATTTCGGTAACCCATTTTGAAGCATTTTTTATTTCGTTTTTACCAATTGTGTAAATTTCAAGATGCGAAAATTTGGGGTCTGGAGTAATATGTTTTTCAGCAATGTATTTTAGCGTTTTATCCAATGCTTTTTTGGTATGTGAATAATCACCGGTCAAGGTGGTTTTAACAGCAACAAAAGATTCTAATTTACCGGATAAAATATCACTTCCTTCACTGGTAAAAATAGGTTGTTTTATAGGCACACAAAACGATATTTTGGTTAAATCCTGCTCTAAATCATAGGTGTGATAAATAACAAAAGGTTTTCCGTTCAATTCAATATTATTTTGGGCACAAAAAGTGATGATTTTTGGAAAAATAATTCGCGTATTTTTGATAACATTCGAAATAGTACTGGTGAACGTTTGTTTTAAATAATTCGTCTCTAGTTTTTTGACCAGACCATTTACTTTTACGGTATATGTATTGGTTTCATAGTCTAAAGTTTTGTCTAAATTAGCCAAACTGTTTTCATACATTCGGCCTATAATCTTATCAACGCCTCCGTTTAACGCGGTATAAATTTTGAAAGCAAAACTCATTTTTCCGGTGGTTTTCCAAGTAACTTTTGTACCTCCTAAAGTATCTTTGAAACTCCAAAATACATCAGAAACGGTTCCGTCATAATCCATTTTTTGAGCAATACTGTCATTCTCTTTTACAAAAATGGTTTTCATTTCTCCGGCACCATCTTTTCCTTCCCAAGAATAGGAAGCACCAACTCCAATTGTTTTTTGAGGATAAACTATTTTCATTTCAGCATCATCAGTCATCCAAGATCCAAAATCTTCCCAATTTCTGTAATCATTCACATAACTAAATACTGCCGACTTAGGCGAATTGATTATTTTACTCCTTTCAACAGTAAAATTACCTTTTTGTGTAGCCACAAAAACAGACAATGAAACTAAAGTAAGTAGAAGTAAAAGAAAGATATATTTTAAAATTCTCATGATAAGTAATTTGTTTTCAGTTGTAAAGTTAGAAATTTTATTAATATGCTATAGTAACTATCAAAAAATTAAAAAAATGACAATTTATAAGATTTAGGAGAATAAAAATAAAAAGCGAGTTGAAAGAAGGTTCAGTGTAAAAAGTAATCTGATGTAACAAGATAATTTTTAAGAATGAATTACAACAAAAAATGAAATGTACAGTTTTTATAGAATTGAAAAACAGTATTTTATAAATAAAAAATCCCGCGGTTAAGCGGGCACTTTTTATCTTTGATATAAAAATTAGCGTTTAAAGAATATTTTTATAAGGAACAGAAGCCCAATAAATAATCCAAAACCGATTAGTATTTTATAGTTTCCTTTGTAAAAAATTTGGTGTAATGATGCGTCTTTTCTATAGGCAAAAATCATGGCTATGACAAAAGCAACAAAAAAACAGGCAGCAAATAGTAATTGTCCTTGACTAAACATAGTGTAAATTTTTTTTGCAAATTTAGTTAATTGTGAACCAAAAGTTACTAATTTTCCGTTTCATTTAATTAAATAAAAATATGCAAAAACAAATTAGCGCGGTTAAAGAATTTCATACGGCATTCAACATAGGACATAAAGAAACTCCAATTGCTGATTTGGGGGAAGCTAAAAACATTCTTCGTTACAATTTAATGAAGGAAGAAAATGAAGAATATCTGGAAGCTGTTCAGAATAAAGATTTAGTAGAAATTGCCGATGCTTTGGGAGACATGATGTATATTCTGTGCGGAACAATCATTGAACACGGATTACAACATAAAATTGAAGAAGTTTTCGACGAAATTCAACGCAGTAATATGAGTAAACTCGGGGAAGACGGAAATCCAATTTATCGGGAAGATGGGAAAGTGATGAAAGGACCAAATTATTTTAAACCTGATTTCTCAAAAATACTGGGAGGAAAATAACAGGTTTTAAATTTCGATCTGCAAAAAATAAAAAAAGCGATTTTCAATATGAAAATCGCTTTTTTTAAATCTGAAATCTGAAACCTATACTTTAACGGTCCAGCCAAAAGTGTCTTCTGCCAGTTTGTTTTGAATATTGGTTAATTTATCTTTCAATTGTATGGCTACTGAATTTTCAATTTTTGGTAATTCATAATAAACATCTTGATACGAATATCCAGAGATTGGACTTACAACCGCAGCGGTTCCTGCTCCGAAAATTTCTTTCAAAGTTCCGTTTTTAGACGCTTCAACAAGTTCCGATACTAAAACCGGACGAACATCTACAGCTATACCTTCGCTTTTCGCTAAATCGATAAGCGTTTTTCGGGTAACACCGTCAAGAATTCGTTCACTTACAGGTGCCGTTAACAAAGTATCATTTATTCTGAAAAATACATTCATGGTACCAGCTTCCTCTAGTTTTGTATGCGTAGCATCATCAGTCCAAATTACTTGTTGGAATCCTTCTTTATTCGCTAAACTGGTTGGGTAAAACTGCGCAGCATAATTCCCTGCCGCTTTTGCAGCTCCAATTCCTCCATTTGCAGCTCTACTGAAATGTTCAGCAATAATTACTTTAACTTCACCGGAATAGTATGAAGTCACAGGAGATAAAATAATCATGAATTTATAATCTTCCGAAGGATTGGCAATCACACCGGTACTGGTTGCAATCATAAAAGGTCGGATATACATCGCGTTTCCTTTTCCTTTTTTAATCCATGCTTCGTCTAATTTCAATAATTGATTCAGACCATTCATAAATACTTCTTCTGGAACTTCAGGCATAGCCAATCGTACGGCAGAACTATTAAAACGGTTATAGTTTTCATCAGGTCTGAAAAGCCATATATCATTATTATCATCTTTGTAGGCTTTCATCCCTTCAAAAATGGCTTGACCATAATGAAAAACTCTGGTTGACGGGTCTAATAAAAAAGGTGCATACGGCTTAATGACCGGTTTTTGCCATTCCCCATCTTTAAAATCACATTCGAATAAATGGTCTGTAAAAACGGAACCAAAACTTAAGTGTTCAAAATCTACTTCATTTATTTTTGTAGTAGCCGCTTTTATAATCTCAATTTTGTTTGTTTGAGTTGCACTCATGATAAAGAATTGTTTTTTATAATATTTTTAGTAATAAGCATCAGCTTAAAACATTGGTTTGTAATGGATTTATTTTAATGATTACAAAATTAAATAAAAATCAGCAAAAACCTTGTCAAAACAACATTATTTATAGCATTTAACTGTGATTTATTTATTCTCAAAAAAATGAAAAAGATTTGTGTCAATTTATGTGAATTATATAAAAAATATAGATTTTTTGAAACGAAACGGTTTTGTTTTGACTAAATTTGACCATAAAAACAGGACCTTTAAGAACAAATAACTTCAAGAAATCACTTTGGAAAGAGAAATAATTCAAACGCTGGACGGCTCAACGACTATTCATCTCAAGGAATGGGATGAATGTTACCATTCTAAACACGGTGCAATTCAGGAAGCACAACATGTTTTTATAAAAAATGGACTTTCCTTGTTCGAAAATCAATCGGTTTCCATTCTGGAAATTGGATTTGGAACAGGTTTGAATGCGTTTATCACTTTTTTGGAAGCTAAAAAATTAAATCAAACGATAGATTATGTCGGGGTTGAAGCATATCCGGTTTCTGCTGCAGAAGTGCTCGCCATGAATTATGTTGCGGAATTGAATGCCGGAAATGAAATTCAAATTTTCGAAAAAATGCACGAAAGCAATTGGGATGAAAAAATGCTGTTGAACCCTGATTTTGAGTTGACAAAAAGAAAACAGTTTTTTGACCAAATTGAGGATGTAGAAAAATTTGATTTGATTTATTTTGATGCTTTTGGGTATCGGGTACAACCCGAATTATGGAGTACCGCTATTTTTCAAAAAATGTATGATGCCCTTAAACCAAAAGGAAAATTAGTAACATATGCCGCTCGTGGAGTAGTAAAACGAAGCATGATAGAGGTAGGTTTTACAGTTGAAAAACTTGCAGGACCTCCTGGCAAAAGAGAAATGTTCAGGGCGAGTAAAGGATAGTTTAGGAGCGTTTTAAATTTGAAAAAAAGAGTTTCGAATGAAATAAAAAACCAAAAACTTCGTTAAATGATTTAGCCGCTATGTATAAAAAAGGTATTTTTACGACACGTTAAAAAAAGCAAATAACCTTAAAAATCTTAATTTATTATGTCTAAAATAATGTTTGATTACACAAAATCTATTCTAGAAAGAGTAAGTTTTGATCCGATACTTTTTTGCAAAGAATTAGAAAAAGCCATCAGAACCTTGTTGCCATATGAAATGGAGCAATTACGGGAATGGTTATTAAAATTCACTATCGAGAAACCAGAACTAAAACAATGTTTGCTTATTGTAAATCACCAATAATAAAAAAGGAACCTCAATTGAGGTTCCTTTTTTTATTTCTTTTGAATTGGACTTATAATTTGCACATTCTGAAAAACAATGGCTCCTTTTATAACGCCGGCAATAGTGCTTCTTAAGGCGTCAATGATTTGTATTTTTAATTCGCTTTTTGGGAAAATCAAACTGACTTCTCTCGCCGGTTTTGGTTCCTTAAAATGACGTAATTTTACTTTATCGGATTCTTTTAAATCCAGCGTATGCAAGTAGGGAAGGAGCGTTGTTCCTAAACCTTCATCGGCTAATTTTATTAAAGTTTCAAAACTGCCGCTTTCTATTTGAAAATGATTGAATTCATTACGGCTGGTGTTTTTACATAAATTCAAAATACCATCACGGAAACAATGGCCGTCTTGTAACAAAAGAATATCGTCAAGGTTCAAATCAGAAACTTCAATTTCTTCTTTCTGAAAATTATGATGACTCTCCGGAATGTAAGCGACAAAAGGTTCAAAGTACAATACAATTTCTTTTATTTTATCTTCCATCAAAGGAGTTGCGGCTATAGCTGCATCAAGATGACCGTTGTTGAGTTTAGTTATAATCTCTTCGGTGTTCAACTCTTCAATGATGAGTTTTACTTTAGGATATTTTTTGATGAAATTATTTAAAAACATGGGCAGTAACGTGGGCATAATGGTTGGGATGATTCCCAATCTGAATTCACCACCTATAAATCCTTTTTGCTGTTCTACAATGTCTTGAATTCTATCAGCTTCATTAACGATGTTTTTGGCTTGTGTTACTATTTTTTGACCAATGTCCGTAAGTTGGATTGGTTTTTTGGTTCTGTCAAAAATCTGAATACTCAATTCTTCTTCAATTTTTTGAATTTGCATGCTTAATGTAGGTTGTGTCACAAAGCATTTTTCGGCAGCAAGCGTAAAGTTTTTATGTTCCGCGACAGCCAAAACGTATTTTAATTGGGTGATAGTCATATTTATAGTAATTGTTGATGCAAATATAAAAACAATCAATTTAATTTATAGTACAAACTGCTTATTTCTTACTTAAATTTGTTAAAAATAGAAAATATGAAAACTAATATTTTAGGATTACCCGTAAAAGAATCAGAATTAATCATAGTGGAGTTAAATGTTTTACTCTCCAATTTTCAGGTTTATTATCAAAATTTAAGAGGGATTCATTGGAATATTCGTGGGAAACGTTTCTTTGATTTACATGTTAAATTTGAAGAGTTGTACAACGATTCCCAGCTAAAAATTGACTTGATTGCTGAGCGTGTTCTGACATTGGGTGGAAGACCTTTGCATACATTTGAAGATTATATTAAATTCAATCAATTGACTGTTGGAAAAAATATTTCAAATGATGAAAAAGCCATTCATTTAATTGTGGATTCTTTATCCAGTTTATTGAAAATCGAAAGAGCAATACTGACTAAATCTTCCGAAATTAATGATGAAGGAACGAACTCAATGATGAGTGATTTTATTGCTGAACAAGAAAAAACCATTTGGATGATGCAAGCTTGGTTAGAAGAATAATTATAATAGCTCTTAATTTAGAAAAAAGCCATGATAACTACAGTTGTTCTGGCTTTTTTGTGGATGTTAATTTTTTTTTAAATTTACTGCAAAGCAACTTTTTTTCACAAACTAAATTCTATTTTTGTCGCAATGAAGAAAACGGCTCAAATATTTTTATTCATATTCATGATTTTTCTATTAGCACCAACAATAGTTTGTGTGATAGAAAAAAGCGCCGATACTTCTATTTTTTATAGTGTTTCCGAAGAAGAAAATGTACACAAACAATTCAAAGCTTTTTTGTGTTTTGATGCTGAAATGGAGACTATTACTTTCTTTGAATCGTCTTCTAATGTTATTTTATCAGATAATTTATCAAAACATGATAATGTAGCAGCCTCTATATTTATACCTCCGCCCGACCAAGTTTAATACAGCAGTAATTTCAATAATTTGAAATTAACTTTTTTACATTTTTCAATGTAGAAAAATTTTTGTATTCAATTTTTAGTAAGGTATTATGACAAAAAAAATCAATCTTTTTGCTAACCTTAAATCTGATTTCGCATCTGGTTTAGTGGTTTTTCTGGTGGCGCTTCCCTTGTGTTTAGGTATTGCAATGGCTTCGGGTGCTCCTTTGTTTTCGGGTATTATTTCAGGGGTTATAGGCGGAATAGTGGTAGGATATTTGAGTAAATCACACATAAGCGTTTCGGGACCTGCAGCGGGTTTAACGGCAATTATTTTAACGGCAATTACGGACTTAGGGGCTTTTGATGTCTTTCTGACAGCTGTTTTTATTGCGGGATTAATTCAATTAGCTTTGGGATTCATAAAAGCGGGAAGCATTTCAAATTATTTTCCAACCAATGTTATTGAAGGAATGTTGGCAGGTATCGGAATCATTATCATTTTGAAACAATTGCCACACGCATTTGGTTATGACAGTGATTTTGAAGGCGATATGGCTTTTGCGCAAGCGGATGGAAACAACACCTTTTCAACATTATTTGGGGTTTTAAATCACATTCAATTAGGGTCTATAATTATTAGTTTTGTTTCTTTAGCAATCCTGATTGTCTGGGATAAAGTAACTTTTTTGAAAAAATTAAAATTAGTTCCGGGGGCTTTGGTAGCAGTAGTTATTGGAGTGGTTCTGAATGAAATTTTTGTGGCAACAGGAAGTTCATTGGCGATAATGAAAGAACATTTGGTTTCTTTACCCGTTCCGACAACTTTAGAGGAATTCAAGCAAATTATTGTAACCCCAAATTTTTCGGGAATAACGAATCCACAAGTTTGGATTGTAGGGTTAACAATTGCTATTGTAGCTTCTATTGAGACGTTATTGTGTATCGAAGCATCAGACAGAATGGATGTTCACAAGCGTTATACGGATACTAATGTGGAGCTGAAAGCGCAAGGAATAGGAAACATTGTAAGTTCACTTTTGGGAGGATTGCCTATGACTTCTGTTGTAGTTCGCTCTTCGGCAAATAATAATGCGGGGGCTAAATCTAAGATGTCAGCCATCATTCACGGTGTATTACTATTAGTGAGTGTATTGACGATTCCGTTTATTTTAAATAAAATTCCATTGGCAACCTTAGCCGCTATTCTGATTTTAGTAGGATACAAATTGGCTAAACCAGCGACATTCAAGCATTTTTGGGACAACGGAAAGTACCAGTTTATTCCTTTTATAGTGACTTTATTGGCGGTTGTATTTCTGGATTTGCTAAAAGGAGTAGCTTTGGGAATCATAATTAGTATTATTTTTATTCTAAGAGGAAATCTTAAAAGAGCGTATAGTTTTAGAAAAGAAGAATATGTGGATGGAGATGTAATTCATATTGACTTAGCTCAAGAAGTTTCTTTCTTGAATAAATCGGCTATTAAATTGACATTAAATGAGATTCCGGAGAATTCCAGAGTGATTATCAATGCACATGATACGGTGTATATAGCACACGATATTTTAGATTTAATCCGTGAATTTAAAGCAACCAGAGCCAAAGATGAAAATATCAAGGTGAAACTGAAAGGATTTAAAAAAGAATACCAATTAGAGAATAGTACCGAGGGACAAAACCACGTTACAATTGAGCATCATTATGATTTTGCAAAAAGAGTAATGGTCAAAAAAGAGATAAAACAAGAGATTTTTCCGGAATAAAGGGACAACGATTATTTTTAGAAGATTTTAATCAGTTTCTTTACATCACCGAGTAGTTAATTTTACGAGTCAAATAAAACAGATAGTTATGGACGATTTTTATAAAAAAATATTAGACAATAATAAGAAATGGGTTGAAACATCGTTAGCGAGTGATCCCAATTATTTTCAGGATTTAGCCAAAGGACAAACACCACCTTTGTTGTGGATAGGTTGCTCGGACAGTAGGGTTCCTGCAAATGAAATTGTAGGGGCAAAACCAGGTGAAGTTTTTGTTCACAGAAACATTGCCAATATGGTGGTACACTCTGATATGAATATGTTGAGCGTTCTGGATTATGCGGTAAATGTTTTGAAAGTGAAGCACGTACTGGTTTGTGGTCATTATGGCTGTGGAGGGATTAAAGCGGCGATGGGAAATGATTCAATAGGAATTATTGACAACTGGATTCGTCACATAAAAGATGTCTATCGTTTGCACCAAACCTATTTAGATTCTATAGAAAATGAAACGGATCGTTTTAATGCTTTTGTAGAAATCAATGTGAAAGAACAGGTTTTTGATTTAGCCAAAACATCTATTGTTCAGTCTGCTTGGAAAAACGGACAAGAATTAACTTTACACGGTTGGGCATATGGATTAAACTCCGGATTTGTTACCGATTTAGAAGTAAATATTAGTTCTAATAAAGATTTAGATGAAGTGTATCAGTTGAAATTCTAATCGAAATCACATAATTACAAATAAAAAAAACTGCCTTAGAGCAGTTTTTTTATTTTAATAGCCGAGCTTAATCGTCATTATCAAGATTTTCATTAAAAGCCGATGGTAGTAAAGTGGGGATAAACTTAATCAAAATAGGCAATAATAAACTACCTCCGGGAAGTAAAAAAATGGTCAGCGAAGGAACTGTTTTACAAATGTCCAACAATTGTTTTTTTACCTTTTTCTTTTCCTTTTCGTCTAAATCCCTTCGGGTGGAATAAGCAAGTAAAAGCATCAACTCTTTGCTTTGAATGATTTCTTTAACTAATCGATTTTTATTTCGGGAAATAAGAGTAACGACACTTTGAGTCGTTTGATCGTAAAAATGTTTTACCGGATTAGAATAATTAAAATAAGGAATCTCCTTTTTATGTTTTGTAATAAAAGCATTGGTATGCTGAATACTTAACGTTACAAAATCATCTGAAATTTGAAGCTTTTCGGCTAATTGATGCAAAAAATAAGCCTCGTTATTCTCAATTACACCATCACTCCACAATGCCATTCCGGCAATGTCTATCAAATATTTTTTTTCCAATTCGTTAGTGAAATAATCCAAGTGAAGACTGTCGAAATTCTGGATTGAATCTTTTGAGAATTTACTGTATCGAATAGAAGCTTCAAAAAGTTTAATTAACAAATCGTCATATTGGGTTTTATTAGACTTGATTCGTAAAGCCAAGGTCACAATATTAACTATCGTTTCTTCAAATTTTTTCAGGTATTTTTCCGGAATTGCTCCGTGAATTAAATATTGGCGAAAAGCAAGAACATCCATAAACAATAACGCATTCGTTACCAGATGCGAAAAGTTTTTGCTGATGATGCTGTCGTTTGTTTGTACGCGTTCATCAATAATCTTTTCTAAAGTAAGCGAGGAATTGTTTTTGGGAAGTATTTTTTTAAACAAATTAAAACCCTGTGGATTCATTTGATTGTAAAAAGCAACAGCCTCGGAAATAAATTTTTCAGAATCAAATTCTTTTTTAGTCACCACAAAAACACCAAATAAGGTATTTAACAAAGCTACTTTTGAAATTTCTTCTTTAAACCAACCTTTAGTAGGAATCGTATTTTGAGTTTCAAACGAAATGATATGCCCGTAAATAAAACCGGTATCTCTTACTTTATTGTAGAAAGATGCAGCGGTTTCAGCTACGGTTTGTTCTGAAAATTTTTGTTTATAAAAAAATTTATCTATCCAGCCGGATGTAGATGGGTTAATCATTAACTATAATTTGAAGCTGCAAAGCTATGTTTTTTTATGGTTTTGATATTAAATTAAAATTAAAAAAACCGTCTTGCTTTTCAAACAAGACGGTTTTTTTTCAAAAAAAGATATCTTATTTAATTATAGCAGAACAAGCTACTCTTGCTCCGGCATTTCCTGCTGGTTGTGAAACAAAATCATCTGCACCTTGATGCACAATTAATCCTTTTCCTAAAATATCTTTCGATGCATCTCCACATCCAATACACCATTCATCGGTTGTTAAAGTGATGGTTCCGTTTCCTTTTTCATCGGCAACAAAGTTTCCGATATCTCCTTTGTGATACTCACCAACACCCCATTTTCCGTGGTTTTTAAAAGTAGGATTCCAATGTCCTCCTGCAGAACTTCCATCGGCAGCGGTACAATCTGATTTTTCATGAATATGAATGGCATGAATTCCGGGTTTTAGTCCGGCTAGTGTGGCAACAAAAGTTACTTTTCCATTTTTTTCTACAAAAGTGGCTGTTCCTGAAACGGTACTGTTGCTTTTGGGTTCAAAAACGATATTCAATTTTTTTGAATCACCAGTATTGGTTTTACACCCAATGGCAATGGCTATAAAAAGAGAAGCTGCAAGGATTATTTTCTTCATGATTTGATTTTTATTAATTATGTTATAAAATTACACATAAAAAAAATAGGTTTAATTTAAAGTTGTCTTAAATCTGTTTTGTTTTTCTGTTAACGATTAATCCATAAAGAATAAGTAGGAGATATTATTTAATTAGTATTCGTGCTGTAATGATTTTTATCTGAGATAAATCAGATTCAATTATTGCTTTTAATAAATTCGAAGGAAACCCAATCAATACAAAGTTAGAGTAAATAAAAAAAGCCGTTTTGTTCTTAAACAAAACGGCTTTTTAAATGAATAGAGAGCATCAAAAACGATGGTACTGTTTAGAAACAGTATTGATTTTCGGCTACTAATTTAGTGGTGATTATTTCTCTTAAACCTACAATATTTGGCATATTAGTATATTTTGTAAAACGACGTAAACCCATCAACATCATACGTTGTTCATCGCCATCAGCAAAAGAAATAACACTTTCTTTTCCTTTTTGAGTGACAATATCAACCGCTTTGTATAAGTATAATTTGGCCATGGCAATTTGCTCTTGAACTTTTGCTTCGCCTTCTTTTTTAGCTAATTTTTCGGTTCTCAAAATAGTTGATTCAGCCATATAAATTTCAATCAAAATATCAGAAGCGGCCATCAATAATTGTTGATGAGCGTCTAAATCAGGACCGTATTTTTGAACGGCACCACCGGCAACCATAAGAAATGCTTTTTTCAATTTGCTGATCATTTCTTTTTCTTCGGCAAATAATTCAGAATAATCAGGAGTGTCAAATGATGGAATTCCCATTAATTCTTCTTGTACTTTTGACGCTGGTCCCAATAAATCAACATGCCCTTTCATGGCTTTTTTGATTAACATTCCAACCGAAAGCATTCTGTTAATTTCATTTGTACCTTCATAAATTCGGGCAATTCGGGCATCTCTCCAAGCACTTTCCATCGGAGTATCTTCGGAGAATCCCATTCCTCCAAAAATTTGGATTCCTTCATCAGCACAATTTTGTACATCTTCAGAAACGGCTACTTTTAGAATGGAACATTCTATCGCATATTCTTCAACCCCTTTTAATTCGGCTTCCTGATGCGAAGCTCCTTCAGCTTCACGGGCTATAATTCGGTCTTCAATATCTTTTGCGGCTCTGTAAGAAGCACTTTCTCCGGCATAACAGCTGGTGGCCATCTCGGCTAATTTATAACGGATTGCTCCAAACTGTGAAATGGCGGTGTTAAATTGAATTCTTTCATTGGCGTATTTGACACCTCCGGTGGTAACTCTTCGTTGCGCATCTAAGCAGGCTGCAGCCAATTTGATACGTCCGACATTCAAAGCGTTCATAGCAATTTTAAAACCATTTCCTCTTTCGGAAAGCATGTTTTCAACCGGAACTTTAGTGTCGTTAAAGAAAACCTGACGCGTTGAGGAAGCTCGAATTCCTAATTTGTGCTCTTCTTCACCCATCGAAATTCCGTTATCTGCAGTGTTTTCTAATATGAAACCGGTAATGTTTTTATCATCACCAATACGGGCAAAAACGATAAACAAGGAACAAAATCCGGCATTCGAAATCCACATTTTTTGACCTGTAATTTTGTAATGTGTTCCGTCTTCTGATAAAACAGCTTTTGTTTTTCCGGAATTCGCATCAGATCCTGCACCTGGTTCGGTCAGGCAATACGCGCCAAACCATTCGCCTGAAGCTAATTTTGGAACATATTTTTGTTTTTGTTCCTCTGTTCCATACAAAGTAATCGGCATGGTCCCAATTCCGGTATGCGCACCAAAAGCGGTCGAAAAAGATCCCGTGGCTCCCGAAATATAATCACAAACCAACATGGTCGAAACGAATCCCATACCAAGTCCGCCATAAGCTTCAGGAACAGCAACGCCTAAAAGTCCCAACTCTCCAGCTTTACGCATACTTTCTTCTGTAAATGCGTAATCTTTCTTTTCAAATCGGTCTTTGTTAGGCCAAATTTCTTTGTCTACAAACTCTTTGACAGAGTCACGCATCATTAACTGCTCTTCATTGAAATCTTCTGGTGTGAAAACGTCTTCACATTTTGTTTCTTTTACGATGAATTGACCACCTCTTGTTTTGTCGCTCATGACTTTGTTTTTTTTAGATAAAAGATGAAAAGAATCAAGAAGAAAGATTATCGTCTAACTTACTTATGAATCCTGTTGTCATCTTTTGAAATTCAATTATTTTATTTTCTATTTCCTTTGTTTTTTCTTTGGATGAGTAATCATTCTGACAAGCAATCAACAATTGAGTTTGTAATTCGAATGAGTGCTTAAACAGATATTCAAATAATACTGAAATGTTTATCCTCTCTATTTCAACCTTCTGCAATATTTGATAGTATAGAAATGGAACATCTCACTTTTTCACTCTTCACATCTCACTTCTCACATCTCACTCTTCACATCTCACTTCTCACATCTCACTTCCCAAAATTTAAAGCACCTCATAAATCCCCGCACTTCCTTGTCCGGTTCCCACACACATACTTACAATTCCGTATTTGCTTCCTCTGCGTTTCATTTCGTCGAATAGTTGAACCGATAATTTGGCACCTGTACAACCCAGCGGATGACCTAATGCAATGGCTCCACCATTGACATTTACGATATCTGGATTCAGTCCTAATTCCCGAATCACAGCCAAAGATTGAGAGGCAAATGCTTCATTCAATTCGACTAAATCAATATCTTTTAATTGCAATCCTGCTTGTTTTAAGGCTTTCGGAATTGCTTTTACAGGACCAATTCCCATAATTCGGGGCTCTACCCCAGCCGAAGCGAAGTTGACCAAACGGGCTATTGGCTCCAGATTTAACTCTTTTACCATTTCTTCGCTCATGATTAAAACAAATGCGGCTCCATCACTCATTTGGGAAGAATTTCCGGCTGTTACGCTTCCGTCGGCGGCAAAAACAGGTCTTAAACCGGCTAATGCTTCTACAGAAGTTCCGGCTCTTGGTCCTTCATCTTTGTTTACGATATACGATTTAGTTTCTTTTTTACCATTTTCATTGACGAATGTTTGTTCGATAGTGATGGGTACAATTTGTTTGTCAAATTTTCCTTCGGCTTGTGCTTTTAAGGCTTTAATATGCGATTGATACGCAAACTCATCTTGATCTTCTCGGGATACGTTATATTGTTTGGCAACGGCTTCTGCAGTAAGTCCCATTCCCCAATAGTAATCTTCGTTACCCGCTTTTGCAACAGCATAATCCGGAGTTGGTTTGTAACCTCCCATCGGAATAAAACTCATGCTTTCAGCACCACCGGCTATAATACAATCAGCCATTCCCGACTGGATTTTGGCAGTAGCCATACCGATAGTTTCTAATCCTGACGCGCAATAACGGTTTACTGTTACACCTGGAACATCTTCGACTTTTAATCCCATTAAGGAAATTAATCGTCCTACATTCAGACCTTGTTCTGCTTCTGGCATGGCGTTTCCTACCATCACATCATCAATACGCGTTTTGTCAAAATCAGGTAACTCATTCATCATGAACTGAATCGTTTCTGCTGCCAATTCATCAGGACGTTTAAATCTAAACACACCTTTTGGGGCTTTTCCCACGGCTGTTCTGTATGCTTTAACTATATAGGCTGTTTTCATTTTTTTTAGTTTCTTAGAGGTTTTCCTTTGGTTAACATAAATTGGATTCTCTCCAATGTTTTTCTTTCGGTACACAATGACAAGAAAGCTTCACGTTCCAGATCCAATAAATATTGTTCCGTTACTAATGTTGGTTCGGATAAATCACCACCAGCCATAACATATGCTAGTTTGTTCGCGATTTTTTTGTCGTGTTCCGAGATGTATTTTCCGGCTTCCATCTGGTCCGTTCCTACTAAGAACATTCCAAGAGCTTGTTTTCCAAGAACTTTCACATCGCTTCTGCGAATTGGTTGGGTGTAACCGGCTTCGGCCATTAGTAAAGCATGTTTCTTCGCTTCGGCAATCTGGCGGTCTTTGTTCACGACAATAATATCTTTTCCGTGTTGTAAAAGTCCGGTATCAAAGGCTTCATGTCCTGAAGTAGATACTTTTGCCATAGCAATTGTCAAGAAATATTCTTGAAGAACATTCAATTCTACATCATTTTTGTGGAATAAATCGGAGGCACGCAAGGTCATTTCTTTCGATCCGCCACCACCTGGAATTACACCAACACCAAACTCCACTAATCCCATATACGTTTCCGCAGCAGCAACTACTTTATCGGCATGTAAACTCATTTCGCAACCGCCTCCAAAAGTCATTCCGTGTGGTGCAACTACAACCGGAATTCCGGAATAACGCACGCGCATCATTGTGTCTTGGAACATTTTGATGGCCATGTTTAATTCGTCATATTCTTGTTCGACAGCCATCATAAATATCATTCCGATATTAGCTCCCACAGAGAAATTAGCTGCTTGATTGCCAATAACCAGACCTTGATATGTTGCCTCAGATAAATCAATCGCTTTATTGATAGCTTGTAAAACATCGCCACCAATGGTATTCATTTTAGACTGGAATTCTAAATTCAAAATTCCGTCTCCTAAATCTTGTATAATCGCACCGCTATTGCTCCACACTTTTTTGCTTTCGCGAATGTTGTTCAGGATAATAAAGGCATCCTGACCCGGAACTTTAGTTTGTGATTTTGTAGGGATATTGTAAAAGTAAGTTGCACCTTCTTTTACGGTATAAAAACTGGAACTTCCGGAAGCCAACATCTCAGTTACCCAAGCAGCTGGTTCAAGACTTTCGGCTTTCATGATTTCAATTCCTTTTTCGACACCAATGGCATCCCAAATTTCGAATGGACCATTTTCCCATCCGAAACCGGCTTTCATTGCATCGTCAATTTTATATAATTCGTCTGAGATTTCTGGAATTCTGTTGGAAACATAAGCGAACATTCCCGCAAAACTTTTTCGGTAAAATTCTCCCGCTTTGTCTTTTCCTTTTACCAAAACTTTGAAACGATTAATCGGTTTATCAATGGTTTTGGTCAATTCTAAAGTGGCGAAAGAAGCTCTTTTAGCCGGACGGTATTCTAAGGTATCTAAATCCAAAGACAAAATATCTTTGTCTACTTTTTTATAAAAACCTTGACCTGTTTTGCTACCCAACCATTTGTTTTCCATCATTTTGTTGACAAAATCAGGAAGTTTGAATAAATCGTGCTGCTCGTCAGTAGGGCAGTTTTCGTAGATTCCGTTGGCAACGTGTACCAAAGTATCCAATCCAACAACATCAACTGTTCTGAAAGTGGCTGATTTTGGTCTTCCAATAACGGGTCCGGTTAATTTATCAACTTCTTCAATCGTTAAACCCAATTCTTTTACGAGGTGAAATAAACTCTGAATTCCGTAAATCCCGATTCGGTTCCCGATAAATGCAGGAGTATCTTTGGCCACGACCGAAGTTTTCCCTAAGAATTTTGAACCATAATCTGTAAGGAAATCCAAAACTTCCGTTGCAGTCTGTGGTCCGGGAATGATTTCGAATAATTTTAAATAACGTGCAGGGTTAAAAAAGTGTGTCCCGCAGAAATGCTTTTGAAAATCGTCGCTTCGTCCTTCACTCATAAAGTGAATTGGAATTCCGGAAGTGTTAGAGGTAACTAAAGTTCCCGGTTTTCTGAATTTTTCGATTTGTTCAAAAACTAATTTTTTAATATCCAAACGTTCCACCACAACTTCAATAATCCAATCGACAGTAGCAATTTTTGCCATATCATCGGTAGTATTTCCGGTTGTAATTCTATTTGCAAATTTTTGATTGTAAATAGGGGAGGGTTTCGATTTCAGGGAATTAGCCAAATGTTCATTGACCAAACGGTTTCTTACAATTTTACTTTCCAGTGTAAGTCCTTTTTTGGCTTCGGCCTCGGTGAGTTCTCTGGGGGCAATATCCAAGAGTAAAACTTCCACTCCAATGTTGGCAAAATGGCAAGCAATGCCTGAACCCATAATTCCGGATCCGATTACTGCAACTTTTTTAATTGTGCGTTTCATACTTAGTTAATATTTGTTTTTAGTGGATTAGAGACCGCCATTTTTTTAATGATTTTAAATCTAGGCGATGTCATCAGTACTGTTTTCTGTTGGCTCTGCCAGTTCGCTGGCGTTCGTGTGATTGAATATGTTTTTTTCTTGAATTAATTCATTTATAGTTTCGGCAACTTCCATAAAATGATTTAGTTTTTCTTCTGTAACATGTTGGCGTATGGTTTCATTAAATTTTAAAACCGTTTTTTTAGAAAGATCTCTTTTTTCTTTTCTGATTTATTTTTTGCTTTTTGTGAGTGGTTAGGACTCTTCTTCCTTCATAATTTTTTTTTCTTTCTCACATTTTTCTGAAGTCAACAACTGAGTGCAAGACTAAACAGCTAGATCTTAGCCATGAACTTATTTTAATTCAATATCTTCTGACTATGGAAATTGATCATACATATGGTAATATTTTAGCTGATCAGTAAATTATTTAGAATTCTCCTGATTCATAGATGATTCATCTCGTTCAGAAGTTTGTTGTTTGACAAGAGAATGTAAATTTCTGATGTTTCTATCGAGAATTTATGGTGTAATAAATTAGTTTTCTTCTCGAGGCAATGAATTTTTTGGCGAGGTTTACAAGTTTGAAGCCAATAAAGGTGTATTCTATATTTAAGAAGTTTAAATTTTGAAAGGGACCG
>ERZ1034361.502-NODE-502-length-24981-cov-2.994097_pt1 | contig 24981 bp, 30 predicted proteins | sample MGYA00520617_ERZ1034361 | MGnify/ENA primary metagenome ERZ1034361 (study PRJEB33736, sample SAMEA104284507) | Azolla filiculoides | biome: Urban; feature: Water surface; material: Ditch water | place: Netherlands | collected 2015-10-28 | depth 0-0.1 m ...
AGTCCGTGACAATCCCATCCCCAGATACGATCAACACGTTTTCATCGCATAGTCCAGTAGCGTCCTACTACATCTTTTACCACTGAAGAAAGAAGGCTTCCATAGTGTGGAGTTCCAGTGATAAATGGAGGTCCATCATAGAATCGGTATGGATTATTCTCTGGACGGGATTCAATAGATTTTTTGAAGGTATCATTTGCTTTCCAGTAAGCAAGGACTTCTGACTCAAGGGCTGGAAATGATTGTTTTGGGGAGATTGATGGGAATGACATAGGATTATAATCAGTTACTTAAAATAAATTTTTCAACAATTGTTCAATCTGCTTTATAGCATTTTTTTCATAGCGGAGTGGTACATACTTGTATCTTTGTATTATTGATTTTCCGAATGTATACTTTTTTATCAACAAATTGATTTTCTATATCTTTTTCCATGATTTCAAAATCATAGTTCATTGTTCCGGTTAAATAAAAACTTGTCACTCATCAAATTGATCAGGATTTTCATAATCCTCAGTAAAGTTCCCGAGATTTTATGTTATAAAAGTTAAATTCTTTTAATGGAATATTTCAAATTGAATTTTCTGTACATCATGACAGTAATATGCAAAAAGCGATTATTAGAATTTTCTTCATATAAAAAGGCACACAAAATAAACTTGTGTGCTTAGGGCTCTTGTTGAGAGAGAGGTACCACCGAAAGCGGATACTTGATTCTATATTTGTTCACGGAGTATTCCAACTCCGAGAGGGTCTAGTGAGCGGATGATATCGCTGTTCTTCCTCCAGCTCATGGGTGATAGCCATGTGGTGCGCTTTTAACTGAAAAATAGTATATAGAAAACTGGAAAAAAGCAAGCTAAATATGTTCACTACTATTGCCTATTATTGCCATCGTTTGATTACCAATTTTCGCTAAATCAATCTTTCAAGAGAGAGGATAGGAATTTATTTTATGCAGTCATTTTTCAGATTTTCAAGTGCTATTAGATTGGTATATGTGAATATATCAATAGAGTCATCAATCCTCTTTTCTTCCTTGTACATCTATAATAACTTTTATATTCTTTCATGGTTGAGTCATGAAAAGCTCCTCGGCTTTTTGATTCAATAGCACATATTCAGCATCACTATGAATATGACAGATAGACTCAGAACTATAATTTATAATATCTTCCGGAAATACTCAATAGACACTATCAATCGATGTATCAATATCTATAATTCGAATATGATTTGGTATAACTCCTGCTTCAGCAGTTTCGTGACTCGTTTTCATAGGGGAATTTAATAAATATATAATGCAAGCACTATTTCACAAGAGCGAATCCACTTACGCTTGGAAAATAACTTGTCTTTCCAGTATATGCTGGATTGGGTAGGGCGATGTTTTGTATATAGAGTTTCAAGGTAATACCATTTTTTGATGTATTGAATATCATCTCTTCTTGTGTTACCTCGCGAGCGTGAGTCCCATCCAAAAATGAGGCTGGAAGTGTGAAAGGAAGAGTAATATTTCCTGAGCTCGTCTCATAGATGAGTTCATGTTTTGGAATATCCACCCGTATACGATCACCGATATAATCCTGCACGGAATTTCATTGATCGATACTATATATTGTGATAAGTTTGGAATATCCACGAATATCGAGTGGTGCTCAAAACGGATATGTCTTGGACATTGTATTGTAGTAAAAATAGGGTTCTTCTGGAGTTCCATACACTTCACCATAGTATCGTTGTACCTTGATTTCCTCCTTGATGCCTTGAGTTATTTGGTAGATATTTGCTTCTCGGTATATTGCTCAAGTTTGATGAATTTCATTTTTCCAATCCTTCAATGATTTCTCCTCTATCTTGGCGGTCTGAACTCTGAAGAGTTTTTTGATGCCTTCACAATTATTAAAATCGCAGAGATATTCGATTTCAGAAGCGATGCTATTGGAAAGCTCACGAGAGATATCATCTCCTTTTGCAAGAGGCATAATAGTATTATTTTGAAGAATTTTTGCTTCTGTGAGATGTTGTATCAGTTTGTTATATTGATCCTGATATGGAAGCGAAAATACAGACCATGGACCAATAGAGATACTGAGTGAAATGAGGGCAAGTGAGAGTGGAATAGTAATCAGATTTTTTCTATTTGAGAATGTATAATAGAGTGATATTCCTGTGAGCCAGAGTCCAAACGCGACAACAAAGTATCGATTCATCGTAAGTCCATATTGATTAATACGGAGATAGATAGCATATGCAAGCATGAGAATCTGTGGAAGGACAAGAATTGGGAAATAGGTACGAAAAATGGCTACATATCGTACAGATTCACCTTGTGGTTTTGCATAGATATAGGTGATATATCCGAGTGTTGAGAAACCAATAACGAGCCAACTGATTATCCCTTTCGGCCAGTCTGAGAAGTTGATAAGTACTTTAATGCTATAGACATAAAGAATGAGGAAGTAGATGAAGACAAATGGTGTCATCACATACTTGATGAGGAATACAAAAAAAGCATTACTCTCATAGTTTTTTTCTTCGATCTTTTCTGCTCGTGGAAAATGTGAGAGGGCATAATATGGGGCTATCAATGCAAGTGCAAAGGTTGCCCAATACCCATAGAGTTTATCATAGTGAGTAAAGTCCCTAAAATCGAAAAGTGCTTGAATACTCCAGAGGGCAATAGAACCAAGAATAAAGAGTGCTACCCCAGTAATTACAGACATGAGTAGAGTCCAGGAAACATGGGTAAAATAATTGGAATATTGTATATTTCGACTATCTTTTTTCCCTTTTATGATGAATGGGGTGAAGAAAATACATGATAAAAATCCTACCATATGGAGGAGAAAAAACGTTGCACTCTGAACTTCGAAGCTTGCACGATAGGCAAAGCTCCAATAATATAATCCGCCATATATAAGGGGGAACAATGAAGTAATAACTCATGCATAGGTATTCTTGAGCTCCTTTTGTTCCCTATAGATAGTGAGGCCAAGTGAGAGAAAAAAGGTAAGAATAAGCGAAGTAACCGTAGTAAAGATTCTTACTTCTTCTCATTGAATATAAATATCAGAAAGGAAAATACGATACCAAATATATCCAGTTAGAACGAGTACAATCAGACTCGGAATGGGGAAACGAGATTTGAGTGTTCCGATTGATGTTTCAATTTGTTCTCGTGTGAGAAAAGTTGGAAATTGCATATAGTAAAAAGATTAATGATAAAATCGATTAAAAAATGGAGCAATAGCACACTGTGTCGCCATAATAAATTGTTCTCTTCGACTCAACATTCCATCGGTCCATTCATGAAATGATCCTTGCTTGTCGCCGATATTTTCTGTTCCGCCAAGAGCATGTACTACCTGCTCGAGATCACGTCATTGTCCATCGAAAAGTCCCTCCGCAACTCTCTCAGGAACTCGAAGATGACAGGAATATCCGAAGTATCATACACCATCTCTATTTTCGATATACACTACTCCAAGAAGCCAGTATTCTTCTCATTCATAGTCTTTATATACTCCTCATTCCATTCCGATGAAATAATCAGCCTCTTTGCATTCTCTTCTACAGTGGATGGCACGATTTTTTGCTCCAGTTCGAATTTCTTCAAGAGTTGTCGGCATATCTGGAACTCAGGATGACACCTTATATCCTGAAAATGTCGCTTTTCCAGTCGTATATGGACAACTATTGAGAACATATTCAATAGCCTCTGATTTTGGCTTATTGGTTGTACCGATTGCGAAGTGCATAGTGTAAAAAATTAGAGATTTGCATAAATCATAGGAAGGTCCCATGCAGTAATAATTCCATCAATCCACTCATTTTCATCCCCTGTTTTTGTAAGAAAAATAGCACCAAGTTTTTTCCGATCCTTGGTATATTCAGAAAAATATGATTCTATCGAGCTTACTGGACTATCTGATGGAATAAATATATATTCATGATGACTTGTATCAATTGTAACATCTCGAAGATGCGTTGTATGAAAGTCAATTCCTTTATGAGATTTTATATGTCGAGCAAGCCAGAGTGCGATAGATTTTTCTGAGACGACTCATCGAAAGTCTCCTGCATCCGTATATACAGGAATATGTGCAAACCCGCGTTCCCCTATTGCTTCCAGTATTTCTTGAAGTGGAGTAGAATCTCTACAGACAAATACTTTTTTTCCGAAAATATCCTGCGCTCGTGTTTCGAGCTTTTTCCCAAGCTCTTTGAGGTTATTGGTAATCTCCTCGATACGTATAAATGTTGTATCTGGTATACGGATCCAATCATTTTTATGAATAAGTATATTCCGTATGGCATTAATGGTTTTAAGATCACTATAATAGAGTTCAATAATGCGTGCAAATAGTATATTATCACTGCTTTTTTCTCGAATTTCCGTCAAACATAAAGAAAAGTCTTTTTTATCGGTTGTATTGAGAATATCAACCAGATAAGCATGAATAGTATTGAATGCTGTATTGAAGGTAGTAATATTTTCTGTTTGCATAGAGCATATAATAGATATATGTTGTATGCTATTAAAAAAGGTATGAAAAGCAAGGAAATGGTTTTCATACCGTTGAGTTTTTTTATGGAGAAATTATGGAAATAATATCCTTATAATCTGAGTTGCGAATATGAGTTGATTTATAGGAACATTTTTCATGGCTTGTTCTTTTTTGTTATTTTCTAGTGCCTCTTTTGTACACCATACACCATCTTTTCCTTGATAGAGGTCAGTTATATTTTCCTGATTCATACATTTAACATTATTTTTTGTACTATAGCTAGAAAATACAGAGTTACAAATATATTTATGAATATATAACATGATATGAAAATTGACGTATTGTGTTATGTATATAAAAAATAGTTTTTACTATTGAGTAATATGAATTCTCGCGAGTAGGGAGTGAAAGATTTACATGAAAGGACAATAAGAAAATATTTGAAAGGATAGATACATTGACTTCTTCTAAAAAAATTCTATTATCCAAATATAAAATTTTCTATGAAACGATTTTCTACCTCATTACGACGAGCAATCTTTATATTCTGGATTTTTCTGGTTGTTTCTATTTGAATAGTTGCATCTATTCATCCAGAGTACCTTGATGCAAAGATGATTAAGTACTTTCTCGAGCAATTTGGATTTTTCCTCCTTCCAGTGTATTTTCTTCTTTTTCTCCTTCGTTGATTCACACTTATTCCGTCAATGCCGCTTGTTATTGCTGGTGTTCTTTTATTTCCATGACACCCATGATTTGTTTTCCTTATATCAATTGTATGAATTCTATTTTCCTCAATGATGATATATTACTTCTCTGAAGCAATGGGGTTTGATATCTATTTTCGAGGGCATAAATCATATAAAAAAATCCATACATTTCTTGAGAAATATGGATTTTCCTTAGTAGCATTTTGGTCATTTGCACCAGTAGCTCCGACCGATCTTATTTGTTACGTTGCAGGTATTATGCGAATGAATATATATAAATTTATTCTCTGAGTATTGCTTGGTGAAGGTATCATCTGCACTATAATTATATATGGTGGAAATGAACTTATGGAGAATATGTGGTAAAAACTTTATAGATTTAGGAATTCCTTTACATGTTCACTCGCTTCATATCAGGCTTGAATCAATAATTTTTTTTGACTGAAATCATAGTAATCCAATTCATGCCTTCATGGTTGAATAACTAACAATTTTTCTCTGGATTGCATCGATCTCGCTTCATTTTGAGCTATCATTATTCCAATCGTTTTTCTGAGTATAAGATATGAATTGGAAAAAAGAGTACCATCTGGGAAGAGTGTAAACTTTTTTTGTCGTTTCTTTTTTTCACTCATTGGTATTTGTACTGTAACTGCAATGACATTTCCCGGTGGAAGGTCTTCAATTGGAAGATTGGCAGTCAATCCTCCATCCACGAGGTTTTTTCCGCTATATTTATGAGGACTAAAGAGTCCAGGAACGCTTATGGATGCTCTGAGCGCATCAATAATAGATCAGGTATTGAATACATTTTTTTCACCACTATCAATATCAGTAGCAATAAGAGTAAGGGGTATCTTTGTATCTGAAAATTGTCGAGATCCAATGTATTCTTCTAGGAATTTTACTATTTTCTTTCCACGAATAACCCCATTTTTGAGATCAAAATCAATCAGCGTATGAAGCTTTAATTTTTTACATACGATTTCTTCCATCTCAGTACTTGTAAAACCAAGTGCATAGAAGGTCGCAATAATTGCACCCATACTTGTGCCAGATATTGCAATCGGAATAACTCAAAGTTCTTCAAATTTCCGTATAACTCCTATATGTGCGAGTCATCGTGCAGCACCACCACCCAAGGAAAGTGAAAATGATTTCATAAGTTTTATTTATAGATTTCATTCGGTTCAAGTTTCTTTAATCCTCATTTTTTCCACCAATCAGTAAATCCCGTGTGTTTCATTTGTTTCCATAGAATTTTTGCACTCTCTGTTTTCAATGCTTTTCCGACATTCTCTATCCAGTCATTCGCTTCAGTGTATCCAATTTCACAATATTTTTTTGCTTGAAATGCTTGTTCCAAATAGTCTGCATCTTTCGCAATTATTCCCTCTTTTGTAGTCCGTTCTTCATATTCTTCAAAGAGTGCATGAATATCTTTTTCAAATGGAACACCAGAAAATTGATCATACATGACTGCTTTTTCTGATTCTTTTTTTCCATGAATATATCGAGATGCTACCTTATGTTGATCACCAATCCGTGTTTCTGCGATATCATGCCAAACCAACATAGTAGCACATTTATATGGATCGGCTCATTCCATGTGGGCAAGGATATATGCAATCTGCGCTGCGTTTAAAGAATGCTCTGCAACAGAGTCGGGAAATTGGATACCACACATTCTCCATCCTTCATGTTTGATTTCTTTTTGATGAAGTGCTTCAAATATAAGATTTGTTATTTTCTGAATCATTTATAAAAAGTTATGAATATGTGTCCATTCAGATATGAGCGTGAGATCAATATTATCTTTTTCTTTGTTCCGAAATTGTTTTGATTTTATAACTTCTTGTAATCTTGCAAATGGGAGTCAATCGTATATTTCTGATTCTGCAATAATCTTCTTACACTCTTCCTCGGTGAATCAAGGCCAAGTATGCCAAATTTCAACATCCATAATAGCAAGGGGTTCTATGGACTGACTATGATTATATTCATCTGAAAGTATTTTCCAAGTAGTCGTATCAACTAAAATATCAACATCTTTGCTTTTTCGTATTCAACGTATTCCCATAGGACCACTCCCAAATAGGGAAAAAGTATTTTCTTTTAATGGTATGGAATGAATTTGATTTTTAAAAAAATCGCCATTTCAAAGATTTTTTATTATATTCACGAGTCCATCTTTGTAGAGAAAAGTTTCTTGAATCGGATCATTCTCTGGAACGTCCATTTGATGTCTTCCATCTGGATATATACAAAAGGCGCTCATTGGCCATCATTTCTTCCAAGTATTTCTTGGAGATTTTGTCAACTGAATCGAGAGTGATTCTTTCTGAAAAAAATACCGTCCATCTGGAAGATAGAGGCAACGACAGAAAGGAATGGTTGCTTCAATTGTTTCATCTGGAAGTATTGATACCTCTTTTTGAAAATGGAGCATCCATTCTTCATCTGAGATTGAGTCTGGAAGAATTCATCACCAACGCCTTGCCATAATTCATGGAGCTCAATGAAGTCATGGAATGGAAAGTCATGCATCATCAGAAATGGCAGGAAGTCCAGTATGTTCTGAATAATATTTTGCTTTTAAAAATGCATTTTCCTCAATAGTATTTCCATCTTCATTTGGCGACTGGATATGGCCATAAGAATCGAGGGTTACAAGATCTATTCATTCATTCTTCAAAAGATGATAGAACATATTTTGTTTCGCTTTATTGGCAGTTGCGATGAGGAGTGAGTGCTTCATAGAGAATTTTTTAAGGATTGAGAATTGATTGCGGAGATGATAGGAAATCATCAATATGAAACAATGGTATTCAACAGTTTTTTGTTCATTCAAGTGTATCATTGCTATCATTTCCTATAAATATGGTATGTTCACTCGTTGAGTCAAGATATCTCATTGATTGAGTAAAAGCTCTTTTATCAGGCTTTATAATACCTGTATTGCACGAATAATGGATACTATCCATACACTGCTCTATTCCGAGTGCTTTTGGAGCTTCTGCGTAGGCACTCGTTACATTTGCAGAAAGGAATAATTTATATCAAGACCGTTTTAATGTATCGAGGAGTTCTCATGCCCCAGGTTTTATTGATATACCGGAGATTGATTCTTGAAATTTGTGTTCGAGCATATTTATTTCATTCATCGGAATATTGAGAGCACCATAATAGGTCATAATTTCACGGATACTCCGAAACTTTCTTGTAAGAATATCTGTCACATATGATTTTCGGTCAATAATCTTTGAATAGCGCGCAATTATTCTATAGAGAAGTTTGTAAGCTTCTTTGGAACCGTGAGATTCTAGGAGAGTTCCATAACAATCAAATCCTATAGTGCTTATAGGTTTCATGGAGTTGTATAGAATCGATTATAAAATGGAGCAATGGCTGCCTTAAAGGCAACAGAAAATTCGTCAGTTCTTGGAAACATTCCTTCACTCCATGCTGCCATACTTCCTTCTGCATTCCGAACATTGTGTCATTGCATTATTTCTTGCATAATTGGTCAAAGCTCCTTTCCCTCGTTATATAGGAGATGCTCTATATAAGGTGGAACTTCTATAAAAGGAGAAAAACCATAATGTCACTCGCCAATTATATTTTCAAGATATACACATCCACCAAGGTATGATATTTCACCATGTTGAGTAGTACCTCACTCTATTCATACATAATAATCCGCATCTACTATAAGAGGCCGAAGATTTTTTGCTCGGTTTTTTGCTCAGAGCATAATATCACTCATATCCAATGGCATGCTTGAAATTCCAGAATCAACTGAAAATGCATGGAATGTATTCTCTATAGTATTGAGATATGGACATTCGGATGCTCAGAGCTTAATTCCTTCTATCTTTGGTATTTTTTCTGATGAAAGTGCAAAAATCATATGATATGGGTTTTATGATTGGCTTTTTCTTTTTTTCGGGAGATGACTTTGTATATCTTCATGGGTTCTTTTGAGCTCATCACTGTTCATGTAAGAATATGCATTTATATCAAAGAATTCAAGTTGCCTTAGAAAATTGATAATATCATTTTCAGCATGGATTGCTTTTTCTGTTCAATCTTGAAATCTGTTTTGCTCTATCGGCAAACTTATTGCTGCCCTTCTTTGCATTATCTCAATATGTTCAAATGCACTCATAAGATGTTGGAGTCACTTTATAATCGCCCCCCTCTCTTGCTCCCACGAACTTTCGAGTGTATCAAATAGTTTATAAAGATTCATCTCTTCTTTTGAGAAGCTGAAGGCATAGGTGATGTTTCCTTCATGAGCCTGAACACCTATATGTTTTCTTTTATATTGCTCATAGTGTGCTGGATTAAAAAGTGGGTCTCGTAGACAACCAATGTATGCATCAATAAAGCGAAAGAAACGATATGTATATTTTGGAAATACATGCTGAATACGATATGCTTCATATTTCATTTCTTTTGAAATTTCAGAAGCATGTTGAATAAAATCTTCGAGGAGGGATTGATAATATCTTTCTGGAGAGAGGTTTGAGTGTCGTGAGAAGTCATAATAGACCACCTCATGACTTTGTGATTGGGAGGCGTGATATTTTTTTACTCATGGAAATGATATAATTTGTCACTTTGTATCTTCCACTTTAGGTAATTGTTCAACATCTGTTACTCTTCCACGTATATGCCTTTGGAAAGATTCCAAATATGTTTGCATAATATTACACTGTTGCTCATAGAGAGCAAGCGGAGAAAGAAAAAATGCATGCATGGTAGCAAAGATTAGTTATCTTGGATAATACATATTTTTTTATAAAAGTAAATATATTCTGAAATCCCTATTTCTTATAGGTCCACATTTGCTTGTTCACGAATACTCCATATGAGAAGTCCGAGAATTACGAGTCCAAATACTATGAAAAATCCCTGATATCAGAGAATGCTTATAATAAGTCATCAAAAAACGAGTCAAAGAACATTCGCAAGATTTTGAAGTATCTTCATAGGTCCTGCTGAGGCATTTGGATCTATCTCGGTGAGATTCATGGTCTTAGCATATATTTTATTGTAGTTTTCGAGAAATTGGTTTTGTCCAAGAGCCATTCCTGCTGCATATCATACACTGTTTATAATTGCACAAATTAAAATTGGAATAGGTCATAAATCTGCTACTATTCCCATGGCTATAAGTGATGTCCCAGAAAGTCCAAATCCAAAAAATGCAATAACTTTAATTCAAAATTTCGCTGCCATTTTTGACATAAATTCCTGAAGACTGAGTGCTGGAACTGCAATAAATGCTAAAAGTACATAACTCCATCCTGGCTTTACCTTATCGAGAAAGTCGATAAGAAATGTGGCTGCAAATGTGTCCCAAAAACCAAATACTAATACAAGTGACATGGTCCAATATATCACCATATATATTGGAGTGTGCGACATAATTTTCCAAATAATCTGTGCATTTGCTCGACTCTCTGAGAAGAGTACTTTCCACTCAAAAGCACTTTTTGTTTCTTGCTTTGGTTTGAGAAAAAGATATTTTGTGCTCTGAAGTACCTGCGGAAGATCAATTTTTTTAATGGTTTTAGAAACATAGTTTTTTACATTTTCAATATTTGTTTCCTTCACTGCAACGGTAAAAGATTCTATATCATTAATATCAACCGTTTCATTTGCATTATCGAAAAAATGCATAGTAAAATACATAAATCCAACAATAAATATACCAAGCGTAAATACGGCGAATATTGGGCTAAAACTCAGAACAACTCCAGATGCAAGAAGTCAAATAAGTGATCAAAGTCAATATGTAATGTTATTTCGTGCAAGAATTGTTACATAATCTTTTGGATTTGCATTGGAAAGGATATATCAATATGTTGATATATCATTGATTTCTTTTGCAATTCCATAACAAATAGACGCTACGATGATTAATACCCAGTTTATAGCACTTCCAAAAAACCAATCAAGGGATTTTTCCATTGCTTCTGGAGCTATAAGTCATCCAATATTTCCCGCAATACCAAATACATTATAGATGAAGTTGAAAAATATAACCGTAGCAACCAATTGTGCTATGGAAGCTATAATAAATAATCGTTTTGTGGAATAGAATTTTTGAAGCACCCCAATAGGAATATCTATAAGAAAGGCTACAAAATTGGCGAATCCAAGAAATACTCAAACGAGAGCAACATTTTGAATTTGAAATGTAAAGAAAAATACAACAGCAAAATGAAATACCATCCATACAAATCATTGGAAGGCATTGGTGATATAAAAGTTCTTGAGTCGATAACCATCGAGTGCAGTGTTGACGGAAATTACAACAGTATCATCCGTTTTTTGATTGTTGTTGATAGGAGCATCTGCAACAGGAAGTGTATTATTTTCGAGTTCGGACATAGTGAGGTGTGTAATACATATTATAGGTATGGTACCGTATTTTTTATAAAAATACAAATATTTCTTCTTTTAGAAGCCACTTTGAAGCTCAAGCATTTTACTATAGATTCATTTTCTTTTTGAAAGCTGTTCATGATTTCCACGTTCTCAGATGTTTCATTTTTCGAGGACAATAATCTCATCAGCCTCTCGTACCGTCTGGAGTCTGTGTGCAACGATAATCACTGTCCTTCCAAAAAACAGTCTATGCATTGCTTTTGTTATTTTTTCTTCACTAAAACTATCTAGTGCTGACGTTGGTTCATCAAGTAATATAATTTCAGGATTTTTAACAAATATCTTAGCAATAGCAAGTCTTTGTCTTTGTCCTCCAGAGAGCCTTATTCCCCTTTCTCAGATTTCTGTATCTATTCATGTATCAAGCTGAAAGACAAAGTCACATTCTGCATCATGAAGTGCTTGCATGAGTATTTTATCGGTAGTATCTGTTATATCCTTTATTCCATAGAGAAGATTATCTCGAATAGTACCATCAAATACATTTGGTTCCTGAGAAAGATATCCTATATGTGGGTAATATGTCTTGAGGGCTATTTCTGCTAAGTTTTGACTATCTACTTCTATAATTCCTTCTTTAACTCATAAATATCATCCTATGAGTTTAATAAGAGTAGTCTTTCCAGATCCGCTCATTCCAACAATTGCAGTCTTTTTTTTGGCATTGATCTCTATTGAAAAGTTTTTAAAGACAGGTTCATTTCAGTAGTTATATGAAATATTTTTTAATACAATCTTCCCTTCTTTGAATATAAAATCATTTCCGTTGTGGTATCATTGTATCTTAGGAATAGCATCAAAGGTATGCCATAATTTCTGAACCTGCTGAATCTTATTGGTGAAGTTCTTATAAAATTCAACAAATTCAATTATTCGACCATCAAACAACATAAATATGGCGAGTATTCCAACAAATGTCCCAATTGTATAATTTCCCTGTGTTACCATATAGCCAATAGTACCAATGAATCCAATTCTAAATACTGCTAGGAGTATAACCGGACTATTGTACATAAAGAATATATATTCATTAATTGTATGATTGAGATGAAATATTTCATCGGTACGATGGTAGAGCTTCTTTAATTCCTGATCGGTTTGTTTATTCTGGAGTATATCCATTTTTGACATGATTATACGAATAATATGTCGATCATATTCATGTATTTTATCTATTCTTTGATTTCTTAGGTGTATGGTTGTTTTATTAAAATAGCGAATAATATAAAACATGAGAATGCAAGTAAGAAAGAATATTCATACCGCATTCCATGAATATTGTGCAAGAAGAAATATCGTGAAACAAAATGCAGTTAGAAGATTTCCGATTTGATCGGTTGAATATTCTATCTGATCAGCCCATGTTTCAGATCATTTTATGAGAATTGATACTATTCTTCCGGTTCACAGTATATCAATTGTATTATTATCGGATTCTATGAATTGAGTAACATAGCGTTTATGGATAGAATATATATTCCGATAATAGGTTGATGCCCATCACCAATCTCTTGAAATATATTTTATTATAAAATAAAAAAGTGTAGCAACAATAAAGAATATTACATTTTCCTGAAAACGCTCCGAATTCCCTAGCGTGAGTGCATCTGTTATACTTCGTAAAAACAAGATACTAATAAATCCATAGGTTGACCAAAGAATAGGACGAAAGAGGGATCGGATGAAAATATAGGGACGATCGAGTGCTGGTTCAAAAAAACGATGGATTCCCCTTTTTATACTATGAAGTGTTTTTAAATTCATACTATTATGGGAGAAGCGAAAATAGAGTGTCTCGAATGATTTTTTGATACGTTGCATGTGCATTCTTTAACTGAATTGTAGTGTCGGTTGTATTTTTTATAAGTGTAGTCCACATATTCTTAAAATCTTCTATTGTAAACTCTTGAGCATTCATCCAATATGGATATTGAATCATTTTGCTAAATTCTTCCGTTTTACGGGAATAAGAAAGTGCTATAAATGGTATATTATTGCTTGTAGATAGTATGGAAGCATGAAGTCGAATTGCTATAACATAGTCAAGTTCAGTATAGAGATTTATACTTTCTTGTATTGTATTTGTTTGTCGTACTCAGAGTTTATCTGCAATATCCTTCATACAGAGATAATCATTTTCATCTGTCTTCTCATGAAATGAGTGGGAAAAAAATATAGGCTCATATCAACTCTTTCGTATAAGCTGGATTATAGCTTCTATATTTTCTTTTTCATTGATTAAGCATCCTCATCGAAATGCAAGACCAACTTGTTTTGTATTGTTTTTCCGTGTTCATTGATCATGGTGCATACTCAGCACTGCATCTGGTAAAAAATGAGATGTATATCAAAGATCCTCTATAATTGTCTGGCTTTTTTTATCACGAACAGATATTATGATTTTTTTTCCGCGGAAGAGAGGATGGAGGTATTTGAAATTCTCAGGATTTTTTATTTCAATGCTTATTGACCAATAAAAGATAATTTTTCAAAAGAACCGAGCGATCCATACTCGCCATTTCCATTGATTCATGAGTTTCTGAAATTGATTCCTGTTCGTATCACCATAAAAAATTCAGCCACCACCAATGATTATAAGATCTGATGAAAATAAGCTCCAGAGATTTTTCCAGGCGTATAAAATATTTCTGAAAGGATGCTTTCGGATTTGTGATGGAAAGTATTGAATGAAGTGATAATTTTTTTCTTTCGTGAGAAAATTTGAATCTGCGTCATAGGTAAAGACGTCAATTTTTGGATCTTGATAATATTCATTGAGTAATGCGATTTCTTGCTGTAATATACACTCATCTCAGAGATTTTTGCAACCAGTTGCAGTAAGAATGGTTATCTTTTTTGGTTTTTTCATGGGTGGATATATTATATGTATTTGAGGAGATTTTCTCGAAATGCTGTCAGTGAGTATTTTTGTGCCCTTTCTCTGCAGGATTCCTGCATTGATAAAGACAGTGAATAATTCATTTTTTGTACCGCTTCTTGCAATTCTTTGCTCGTATAATTCTCTGAGATAAACATACCAGTTTTTTCAGGAATCATACTCTCGATATATCATCCTTCTTCTACTGCTATAACAGGTACACCACAGGCCATGGATTCTATTGCTACCATTCAAAAATCTTCTTGTTTTGAAATTGCTAAACTTGCTACTGCACCAGAGATGAAAAACGGAAGTTGGCTATTATCATTCAGATGATGAAAAATAATATTTTTATGCCCTTTTCAGGACTCCATGAATTCATCTTTTTGACTATCGTATGTTCCATATAGGATAAGTACTTTTTTATCTTTTAATTCTTTAAATGCCTCAATAATAGAATCAATTCGTTTTATATGAGTTAGTCGGGCAAATGAAATATAGTAATTCTTATATTCCAATCAAAGAGCAGAAGTATAGGGTGCTATTTCCTCTTGTTTATAAGGAAAAAATGTACTTGTATCGACTGGTGGCGATAGGATAATTGCATCATTGCGACCAATCCACTCTTCTATTCTTTTTTTATTCGCAGAAGAATTTACAAAGAGAGTTCATACTTTTTTGAGTTCATATATGTACAGTATTCGGAAAAAAGTATTTGCTATGATAAATATGAAACGCATATACCATATTACTTTATTTCGATATATATCTTCTAAATCAAATAAATGACGTGATATCGAATGGGCATAATAAAAGGTTTTAATATTTTTTGGCACTCTATGAATTCCAGTAATCGCTTCATTTGAAAAAAGAACAGCTTCATATTGATTGGGGATACTAGAGAGGAAAAATGCTAATTTCATTTTCAAAAAACCCAGCATTCATCGTTTGAAAGTTGGATGCACCTCGATAATTTTTTTATCAAATCCCATACTTCGAGCATCATAACAATCATCTTTCCATATGGCAGTTGCAATATCTGCATGTAAAATCTTCGCAATTTCTATATTCATGCGTTCGGCTCATCATTTCATCAGGAATGTATCGTGGTATATAAGAGTCTTCACTTTCTTGCTTTTATAGTGCGGAGATTATATCAATTTTCCTTTGAATTCAAAGGAAAAATCTATATACTCTTTTCTAGGTTTTATATCTTATTTTTTTCTATGTCTAAAAAACAACAGGAAGCTAAAATTTCAAAAAAAAGAGTTATCTCTGATTTTCTCGTGCCAACAGTGATTGATAAGGTAAGTGGACAAGAACGAGCGTATGATATTTATTCCAGACTCCTCGAAGATAGAATAGTATTTCTTGGTGATGCCATTGATAGTGCGGTTGCAAATACTGTAATAGCACAGCTGCTTTATCTTGAAAAAGTAGATCCAAAATCTCCTATTACACTCTATGTAAACTCTCCTGGTGGACATGTGACCGCAGGGCTTGCAATATATGATACGATGCAATCAATTAAGCCAGAAGTGGTTACTGTTTGCGTTGGATTGGCAGCTTCTATGGGTTCTGTTATTCTTGCTGGAGGAGCAAAGGGAAAACGATATGCACTTCCCCATTCTGAAATCATGATCCATCAACCTCTTGGTGGCATGGAAGGACAGGCTACTGATATTAAGATTGCAGCGGATCATATTATTCGTACTTGAGAAGTACTGTATAAAATTCTTGCAAAGCATAGTGGACAAAGTATTGATACTGTTCGAAAAGACTGTGATCGTGATAACTTTATGACCGCGGAAGATGCTTTAAAGTATGGACTTATCGATAAAATTCTAAAATAGAAATATGAATACTCCAAATACTTCTGAATACAGAAGAAAAGATGGTGAATGGTATGCATTTGAACTTACCGCAGAACAAATAAAAGGATTTGAGTCTATCGATCCTGATTTTCGTTCTAGAAATAATATCGTAGAAGATGAAGATAGAGTGTATGAATTGGTAACACCAATTTGTGCTGCCGATAAAGATACAGCACAAGCACTTACGGAAATAACACATACAAAAATCGTTAGACTTCTCATATCTGCACGTGTTCCAGTATCAAACTATGGAGATAATCCATACATATATTCTTTTCCAGAATTTAAAGAAATAATACCATAAGTAATAATAGAACCATGAATATTGAACAAGAAATACAAAATCTCCTAGAAAAAGGAGTTTCTAATATTATAGATAGAACAAATCTTGAAAAAAGATTACTTGCATGAGAAAAGTTGCGAGTAAAGTTTGGTATTGATCCAACCGCTGCCAAGGTTCATCTCGGGCATATGGTTCCTTTCCTGAAGCTCAAACAATTCCAGAAACTTGGTCATGAGATTGTTCTTTTGTTTGGTGATGCTACTGCTCAGGTAGGAGATACGAGTGATAAAGATGCAGAACGTCCCATGCTTACTCGTGAAGAAACTCGCAAGAATTGTGAAGTATTTCTTCAGAAGTTTTCGAAAGTAATTGATATCTCAAAAATCAATATCTATTACAATAGTGAATGACTTGATGCTGTAAATTTTGCGTGAGTGGGAGAACTCTCAAAGAATTTTTCAGTTGCTGAAATGCTTGATCGTGATAATTTTTCACGACGCTATAATGAATGAAAACGTATTTCCCTTCAAGAATTTCTCTATCCAATTATGCAATGATATGATAGTGTTGCTATCGCACGAAAATATGGATCATGCGATCTGGAACTCGGAGGAAATGATCAATATTTTAATCTTCTTGCTGGGCGAACCCTGATGAATGCTTTCGGTATGCCAAAACAAGACATTATGACATTTGATCTCTTGATGGGAACTGATGGAAAGAAAATGAGTAAGACGAGTCCAAATTGTATCCTCATTGATGATACCCCATTTGATATGTATCAAAAACTCATCAATGTTGAGGATTCACTCATTGTTCATTACTTTACCTTTGCAACAGAAGCAACGCTTGATGAAGTAACTGCCATAGAACAACGATTAAATAATGGTGAACACCCAAACATTCTTAAGAAGGAACTTGCAGATATCGTGATTACCATGTACCATGGAAAACCATATAATCCAAATGATGTTGAAAATATTGAAAAATATAAATCATGAAAATCCGAATATGCTTTATGAGACCTGTTAAAAGAATTGGATTTTTGTGCGACCTCTTGAGATGTTCGAAATGCACTTGCTTGAAATTCAATCCGAGTCAATGGTGAGATTATTACTGATCCAAAATTTCTTGTGGAAATGAATTCTGAATGAACTCTTATTCAAATGGGAAAAAAGAAGGCAAAAAGAGTATTTTTATAATGTATTTTTTTATTCTATAAATATTCGTATATGAAGGAAAATTATAGTTATGAACCCATTAAACTCAGACTTTCTACCATACCAGTCTGGTTTATGCTTTGAAAACCAATTAAACCTCCATATTTTGAACTTGCAGATCGAGCAAAGGCAGGTTTTATTCGAACTGATTATTCATATGGAATGGTTGAGAAAGCTCCATTTGCTGGAAAATGATGGATAGGTTATAATGTTCCTGAGGTATTACGTGCTGATGGTACAATTGCTCGTTCAACGACTATTGAAAATGAAGTTTGGTTGGTTGGAAATTTTGCTACCTATACCTTTACTGGGCCGTATAAGGAGTTAAAAAATGTTTATAAGCAGATTCAAAAAGATAATCCAGAAGCAAGAGAATTTTATAATTGTTATATGAATGATGTTCGTGATGTTGGTGAAAAAGGAACTATAACGAAAATTATTTTTCGATAAAACCTATGAAATCTAGAATATATTCATTTTCTCTTTTTTGTATATGAATCAGTATAATATTACTGGATCAGTATACAAAATGGATTTTTGAAAAATGAATATTTTTATGGTCAAATCATCCAGAATGCATTGATACTACTCATAATCTCATACAATGTCATACGTTGACTCAGTATAAAATACTCGGTGATTGGTTATGATTTGAACGAATGTATAATGTATGAATTGCTTTTTCTTTACCAATTCATGGTGGCATTCTAAAAATATTGACTGTTTTTCTTGTTGTTTTTCTTGTGATGTATTATCTGAAAATTGAACAAAAAAAGAAGAGTAAGCTTCTTGATCTTGGTTATATCTTTCTTCTTTGATGAGCCCTTTCGCACGCATATGAAAGAATTTTCTATTGATATGTTGTAGATTTTATCCGTGTAAAATACTTTGCTGTTTTCAATATTGCAGATATATTTATTTCAATAGGGGCAATGTGTATTATTTATTACTATTTTTCATATGACAAATCAAAATAATAATCCTTGATATCTTGATACCAATGAAGTTACTACACTTGAAGAGTATCTTGGGCCACCAAAGATAGAACCAATCAATATTCTTATGATGAGCTTGTGAGGCTTTATTAGTGGTATCATTGGTTGATTGTTTGTCTTTGCATTTTCATATTTTCTTCTTTCCAATGATGGTTTAAGTGGATCCTCTCCAATCGTACTTTCCATGATAGCCTTTTTCTGTTTTGCCTTTGCAAATTATTTGCTTATGTATTTTTATAGTATTGTTTTTCCTGAAAAATATACAAATAGCCGAATTATCTTCACACAAATCTCTATATTCTCCATTATACTCTATATACTTATCTCTCCGATGTATATGTATGCGAGTGCACAGGTGGTTCCAAAACTCGTTCTTTTTGTTTTTATATTTCATAATATAATGAATGTTCTTTGAGTAAACCTCATCCTTGATATCATATCAAATTATCGATATATATTATTAAATATATATGGTACTTTAATTGGTACTATTATATCTGTATTTCTTACTTTATTTATATTTAGTGGCTTCACTGATTCAACACAGGCATTGTACGCATTGATCGGGTCAGTAATACTCGCATTTACCTGAATCGTTACCTGTAAGATATTAATCGTATATGCGTATCATATTTTCTATAAAAATACTGGTTCTGACTTTATAGGAAATATATTTCAGTCGCTTGAAGATGAAGAAAAGAAAATAGAAAAATATGTAGAAACAACCTTAACAAAATTTTAATAGCTTTTATATGATGAATACCATTGCTCGTTCTATTCTTCGGATATATCTTTCTGAAAAACGAATTCCAACAACGCAAGATTTCCCAGCAAATGATATTTCTAGCTATATTGGTATGAAAGATGCTATATTTGTAACACTGTATTATGCAGGATGAGTTATAGCTTCAAGTGGACGTATCCAATGTAAAAAAGAGAATTCACTCTTGGAATGTATTGAAAATACTCTTCTCTGCCTGAAAGATTCTCGATTTTCATCGAATCTTCAATCGGTTGATGAGCTTGATAATATTAAAATTCGAGTCGATCGATTTTCCGCATGACAAAGACGAATCATACAAAATATTTCTGATCTTATTTTTCAAAAGGAAGGTATTATTTTATTATCTCAGAAATTTGGAAAGATGAGTATAGTCCTTCCAAATATAGCAAATATTGCATCGAGCCCAGAGGATTATCTCTCTATTGCGCTTAAGAAGTCTACTCTTGATGGAGAGAAAAATTTACAGAGAGAAGATTATATTATATATGGATTGGAAACTATTATTGAGAGCGATTTTTAATCGTTTTATAAAAAGTGCACATATTTTTTATCAGACATGTTTCACATTTTGGTTTCTTTGCAGTGCAGTGATATCTTCCAAATAATACAGTTGGATGATGAAGTATATGCTTTTCTTGTTCACTCAGAATGATATCAAGACACTTATCAGTCTGTTCTGGGGTTTTCGTTTGAACTATTCATAATCGGTTCATAACTCTATGTATATGAGTATCGACTCATACATAGGGCATGTCATAAAGGACAGCAAGTACCACTTTCGCGGTTTTTATACCTATTCACGGGAAGGTTTGCAAAAGAATGAGATCATTTGGAATACTATTGTTATATTGTTCAGCAATAATATTTCCAGTTTCTTTTATATAGCGTGACTTATTTCTATAAAAGTTTACGTACTGAAGTTTTTCTTCAATATCTTCAAGAGGAATAGTGCTCAAATCAGATGCATTTCTTACTTTTCGAAAGAATGCAGGGGTAATCTTATTAACTTGTTTATCTGTTGTTTGTGCTGAAAGAATAACTGCACAAAGAAGTTGAAAAGGAGTTTCATAGTCAAGTTCTATCTTTTTCCCCCCATAGGTTGTATAGAGAAAATGAATAATCTTTTTTAGATATTTTTTATTATATGATTTATCGGTAGACATCACCATATGTATTTATCAGGTTATTTCTACAGATATTTTTATCATCGCAACGAAAGATTTTCCCAGGAATTCGAGCATCTATATAAAATATTTCACCTGAAGTAAGCTGTGTTTTTGTTTGTAACTGATACGCCTTGAGAAATCATAACTCATAAGGAATTGATTTATCAAGATTTATAAGAATATGTGTTCCACTTTCCAAAACAATATGGAGTTCCCTTTCTTTTGAAAAATATCGGAATTTTACTGGTTTTAGGTTTGATATATTTTCCTGAAACATTTTCTCAATAAAGAGAACTCCAGACATGATTTCCGGTTTTAATACGCTTTTATAGTCCAAAAATGGAAGATCTCGCAGGTTTGAATCCACTATCTCCAGTTTCGCCATATTATCTCGTTGGATCTTTCATCCCGGTATAAGAACTCCATTTTCTGTAAGCACAAACATTTTTTCTATACCATAGAGGGTTGTGTCAAATTTTGGAAGAAATGAATAGAGGATAATTTTTACCCCATTTGGATATAAGACATCAAACTCTACGTCTTTAATATTTTTTTGATAATTTTTTAATGAATGGATAATATCAGTTTTATTTATAAGAAATACAGAGGCATTATAAATATCTTCAACTGACTTATAAGCGAGATTAAGATCTATGATTTTATCATCGGTAGCATCAAATGGGGTAATAAGTACCTGTGATGGTGAAATTTTAAAATATGGAGAAACAAAAATAATATAAGAAGAAAGTGAGAGGAGAATTATTCCGGTTCATCCCATAATTCGAACCAATGATGAGCGATCTTTTTTTAACTTCTGAAATACTGTGATGAGTGGTTTTGCGGCTCGTTTTTGTCTAAATATAAAATCTACACGTTTACTCTTATGTTTTTCATGAAGTTCATCACGAAAGAGGTACTTTTGTCTTTTTTCTTGCATGACAGAAGCACGGAAATCTCGTTGTTTAATGCGTTTACTCCATCGAACCCAAAGGGATTGAAGCTTATTCAGAAAGGTCATATTTTTGTTCTAGTTCATGCAAAATGGAAAGTGTATTATCAAAGCTTTTTTTGTGTTTTTGAAGACGAAATCGAATAATTGGAGTTTTTCGTATAGAGATCTCTTTCCCAATACTTCTCCGAATCATATCTGCTACTGGCGCTAAAAAACGTGGAAGATCCTTTTCGTTTTGTTGACTCGTTACAAAAATATCTGCATATCAATAATCAGATGTAACAGCTACCTCCAATATGCTAATGAGTCAAAATTCGTGGTCATGAATTTTTCAAAATTCAAGGATATGTATAATAGCAATATTTTGCACAACATGCCCAAGTCGCTCCGTTCTGATACTCATATTCTTGTGATAGTAAAAGTGAACGGAGTATATGAAAAACTTTTAAAAAGGCAATCATCTTGTTTTGTATTTTTATAAAAAATCCTCGTCAAGAAGTCCTATTTCATATTCTATCGATCCTATGTCTTGCTTTGTAATACTTTCAAGTTCTCTGCGTCTTTTTAGCGTACGCTCCAGGAAGAGTTTATATCCATAAATAAGCATCGAATGTTCACTTCTGTATGCTAGTATTTTTTCACGAATACAAACGAGAGCATAACGGAGTATCCTCCCATTCTCCTCTTCTATTATAGGGCGAAGTTCTTCCATTTTAGAAAGAAGCACATCCGTTTCAATAACGTACGCACTATGCAATTGATTCCAAGAATCCCATGAAGCATCTTTATTTTTTGGAAAACCCATAGGAGAGAGTTCTTTATTGTCATCAAGTAACTTCTGCGCTCTGAGTTGGATAGTTCGAATCTTTCTATAGAGCTTTTTTCGAAATTTTGGGTCATGCGTTTGAGAAAGGGATTCATCAAATATCGGAGTTTCTGTCATGGAGAAATAGGATTATATACTCTATGATATCAGAATTATGCTTGATTTTCAATTATTTGAGCAATATCTTTTTTTAGCATACCTTCAAAACTATAATCTTTTCCAAAAAGATTAAATCGAAGTCTCCATGCATGAAGCCATTGACGATTGAGCGCGGTGGTGTGAAAGTGCTTGGCGTGCCGGTGGACGCGGTCACCTTTGAGCAGGCGCAATTCGGTCTGTTGCGGTAAACCGGAAATAAACGTGTTTTTTCTCAGCAGGTAAAAAGCATCCTGATCTTCCTTCAGGACAAACTTGCTGATTGGCTTATTGAGCAACTCAGCCCGTACCACGCCCAGCAAGCTGGCGACCGACAGGTTGGCTTGTGCGAGAAGGCCGTTCTCGCTCAGCGTGCAGTAACCCACTGGCGCTTCGTCGTAGAGATCAACATAGCGCGCCTGTGCCACATCGCGTTCGATCTGAGTCTGGCGCAACTCCTCGTTCTGCATTTCCAGTTCGATCTGATGGACGCGCAGATTGTGCAGCAGGGTACGGATTTCTTCCGACGACATCCGCGAAACATCTTCAGACGTCGCCGCTACATTCTTCTGGAACTGCGATTCAGCCCGCTGGCGCAAGGTTGTCTCGCTGCTCATGCTGCTGCTATCCTGTTCAGTCATGACCCACTCCCCGTTCTGTGGTCGCTACGGCATATTGACGGCCTTGCTCATCAAGCAGGGCAGTTGCCGTTATCCATACTTCCAGCATAGACCCATCCCGGGTAAAGCGCTGCGTTAAATAAGGTGCCAGCACCTCGGCCCGGCTCAGCTGGTGAAGTACGTCCATGGCTTTTTCGTTCAGGGGCGCGGGGATGCGCTGCGCCACATTCATGCTCAGTGCCTCGTCTTCCGTCCAGCCATAAAGTCGCACGGCGCCAGGGTTCCAGGCGATGATTCTGCCCGCCATGTCCTGCACGGTGACTGCATCATGGGCATCGCGTACAACGACGGCGAGGCGCGCCAGTTTGTTGGCTTCGGCCAGCGCCTGCTCGATGGCCTCCTTTTGGTGTTTTTCTTCGAGCAGCACCGCGTTTTTGAGTGCTTCCAATGCCTGTGGCATTTGCTCGGGCAGCAAAATACCCTTGATGCTGGGGTCGGCGGCAGTGTGTTTGCCAATGATCTCCAGCACGCGCTGGCCGTTGGCTTGCAACATAATCACATCCCCGGTGACTTTGGACTTGAACTTGTAGAGCATGCGTTTCCTCGCTGTGACGAACTCTCTCAAAGGGCTGATGTTAGTCCCTTGCCTGCTGCTGGTCATTATTTTGACTGGCTGTGCCGAAACACGTTATTACTGGCAGTCGGTCGCGGGTCATCTGCAACTGATGCAGGCGGCGCGACCGGTTGACGACTGGCTGGCCGACGACACGACACCACCCGCTTTGCAGCAGCGTCTCAAGCTGGCGCAAGACATGCGCCGTTTTTCGGTTGCTGAACTGCAACTGCCCGACAACGCCAGTTACCACCGCTACGCCGACCTGCAGCGCCGCCATGTGGTCTGGAACGTGGTGGCTGCGCCCGAGTTTTCCCTGACGCTGAAAACCTGGTGTTTTCCGGTGGCGGGTTGTGTGGCTTACCGGGGCTATTTTTCTGAGGCCGACGCCCGGGCCGAGGCCAAGACGCTGCAGGACGAAGGTCTGGAAGCCAGCGTGTATGGTGTGCCGGCCTATTCGACGCTGGGCTGGATGAACTGGCTGGGCGGTGACCCCTTGCTCAACACCTTCATCAACTATCCCGAAGGCGAGGTGGCGCGCCTGCTGTTTCATGAGCTGTCGCACCAGGTGTTGTATGTGCCGGACGACACCGTCTTCAACGAGTCATTTGCCCCGGCGGTGGAGCGCCTGGGCGGTGCCCTCTGGTTGCAACAACGCGCTGGTCCGCAGGCGCAGCAGGCATATGCCGAGTTTGATGCGCGCCGCCAGCAATTCAGGGCGCTGACGCGTAACACCCGTGACAAGCTTCGGCAGGTTTACACAGCCGATGACGCGTCAAGTGCCACGCGCGCAGCCCTGAAAAATGCGGCCATCCGCGCCCTGCGCCGCGACCCCGACACCGCCGCCATGCGCGATGCGATTGCCACGCTTGGCGGCGATACCAGCAAGATCAACCCGCTGGTGCCGGTCAATCTGGTCATCGACCATTCCGTGATGGTGGACGAATTCGGTCAT
>ERZ1034361.503-NODE-503-length-24970-cov-5.979191_pt1 | contig 24970 bp, 26 predicted proteins | sample MGYA00520617_ERZ1034361 | MGnify/ENA primary metagenome ERZ1034361 (study PRJEB33736, sample SAMEA104284507) | Azolla filiculoides | biome: Urban; feature: Water surface; material: Ditch water | place: Netherlands | collected 2015-10-28 | depth 0-0.1 m ...
TTGCTTTACCTGACAGGCCAGCGAATCGGCGACGTTCTGGCAATCCGCTATGCCGACATATCCGCAGAAGGGCTAGCGTTCAAGCAAGGAAAGACAGCGCACCGGATGCTTCTTGAATGGACGGATGACCTACAGGAAGTTGTCGCCAGAGCGAGGGCTTACCATCAGTCAGTCAAAGGCCTAACGCTGCTCCACGATCATGCCGGGAAGCCGTACCGATACGAGCGCATCAGGGATCAATGGGAAACCATCTGCAAGCGTTCAGGAGTCGAAGATGCACACATGCACGACATACGCGCCAAGGCAGCAACGGACGCGAAGAAACAAGGCATGGATAGCCAGGCGCTGCTAGGACATACGACTGCCCAAAGCCATCGGCGCTATCTGAGAAACAAGGAAACTCCGGTAACTTCTGCGCTGAGTTTTAGAAAGGTCAAAACCACAGCATGATGGTTTGCTGTAGATCATTGCAGCACAAGGCTTTACAGCTTACGCCCTATTCTGCCAAAGAATACTTGGAAACATCCAGTAAGCACTAGAATATAAAAGCGTTTCCAGAACGGCTTTCTAATAAAACAACGATTCCAACGCCCGCTAAAAACCGCATGGCTACGTAGGTCAGCGCAGAGTATTGGAAAGCATTTTTAGCCACAAGTTATGCCACGCAACTGCCGCAGCTAGTCCATGCTGCCAGCAGATCAGAATCGGCGGGTGCGCTGCTTTCCACTGAGCGAAATCGACTACTTGCGCTTTCATGGCGCGAACCCGTTGCCGAGCAATAGAGCGGCGATGGTCAGGAGTAGCGAGTACAGGAAGAATCGGAAGCTCATGCTTGCCTCTCAAAGTGCGGACAGTCGATAAACTTGGATGCGCCGGATTCAACCTGACCTCGCCAGCTACCTCCCCACCGATACTTGTCGCCGAACGATTCCCACAAGACGCCGAGCGGACGAAGCGCTGCACGGTCGCTGATCAGCTTGCCATCCTTGAAGAAGTTCAAGTCGATAGCCAGCCGGTTCAAGTGCGAAGATTTCATGGTCTTGCTCTTGCCCGACTTGAAATAGATCAACTGCTGTTCAGGAGTGCGCCACAGTTCCCCTCCGGTGACCACGAAGCCATTGCTGGTCGCGTAATTCACAAGGTCGCAGACGCGCAGAAGAAACTCAGCCTGGGCAGCGACGAGGCTCATGACTGTCCCCGATAACTAGCGAATCCGCCAACACGAACGGCTGCATACATCAGGCTGCGACGCCATGCGCTGACGCCAATATCCTTGAGCGCCTCACGTAAAGTCTGATCTGCCAGCTTTCGCGTGAATAGCCCATTTCGATAAAGGTAGTCATGGATTACTGCCGCCTTCTGCCCTACATCGTTCATGAACAGATAGATAATCGGAAGGCGCGGAACTGATGCAAAGTCAGTCAGGAATCCATCGGGAACAGCAACGGAAGTTCCTAGCGTGTCAGACTCATAAACAAGCGGATACTCAAGCTGCCAAACAGATCGACCGCCTTCAGAATCATCAACAGGGACTACATGCAATTCAGTCAGGAACTTACCCATGACGGCGCTCCTCGCATTGCGTTTCGACCTTTGTCACGCGACGATCAAGGCCGTTGATGCGTTCATGAAGTTCTCCAGCCATCTTTACGAGGTTTCCGCTTATCTCGTCCAGCTTGGTATAGAACTTATTCCCAAGCCAGCTAAGAAGAGCAACCAACAAGCCAAACAAAGTAGCGACTAGAGAGGCGGCAATGGTGAGTAGTTGGGTATCACTCATTGCAGCAACCCATAGCTGCGCAATGCTTTAACGACTTGCTTCAGCGTGTATCCGTCAAACGTACTGGCGTCATTGACTGCCGTTCCTGCGCCAGCCACAAACGTGGCGGAAGCACTCGCCGTTGTTGGCTGCGCGATTGGTGTGGTTGCAAAAAAAGCAAGGCCCACAGAGTCGGCAATAACACGATCAACTCCCGAGCTATCCGCAAGGCTTGACGCCCCGGTTCCTTGACCATGCACCTTTACAGCAACGTTTGTTGTTGTGTCTGATCCACCAACAACACGAACGCTGCCAGAATCAGATCCGCGAAGTTCTAGGAAGTTGGTCGGAGAAGCGGTTTCAGACGCACCAAGAAACCTCGCCCGGCCTTTGAACTCGACATACCTCTGGCCCGCCGCCGATGGTCTCCTGATAATTTGATACGCCCCGAGCGTATGTGTAATCGTCGTTGAGTCTTTGGTGTAAATGCTTCCATTGAAATAATTGTTTGCGAGACTCAACGTCTTTGACGACGGCCATTTGATTACCCCAGAAACAAGCAGTTTTGAAGCGGCTGACGTTGTTCCAAACAACGGGATTGTATTTACCGGGTCTCCTAAATCTATTTCTGCACCATCTAGGACTACAGCGTTTACACCTCCTGTTGTGTCGATAAAAGCATTGCGGCATTGTGGAGCGTGATCGCGTATTTTCAGGCCGAACATTGAAACTGTGCCGGATGCTGTCACGGTATCAATAAGCAGGAAATTGCGGACGCCGCTTGTTCCGTTATCAACTTCGGCGTGAATGTCCAGACCTAAATCGATCAGCCCAGGGGTGACGGGCTTGTAATACTCAACAATATCCCCGGCGTCGTTAGCCGCGTAGCTTTCGATATAACCATGCCTTGCTGCGTGGCCTATGTAGCGAATGCAGGCATCTGTTCCGGTCGAGCCAATTCGACGGAAATCACAGCCATAGAAGTTGTTCTCGTTGAAACTGACCGCCGTATCAACCGGGTTGCTTTGCGTCTCAAAAGCAGACGGCACGTTGTAATTGTTGATTCCGTCCATGACCAAGCAATTTGCGCCCGTACCGACATAACTGTTATAGAGCCGGCAATGGCGGTATTGCACCGTTTCGGATGTAAAGTTATACAAACATGCTTTGGTGAAATACCCGTGGATTGCGCAATCGTTGAACGACCCATCACCAGCGGAAGACGCGGCCAATAATGTCCGTCCAGTTACTACACCGTATGTCGGAGTGTTGGTTATGTCGCCCCAAATGCTCAGATTGTTGATGCTGAACCAGCGCGTATTGCGCATATCGAAAACGGGCAGACCTGCACACGCCCCTAGGATGGTAGAGCCACCACCATCAATAATTACATTCAGTCCCTTTAGGCCTGTTGCGTTGATAGAACCAAGGACTTTGAAAATATCACCCGCGCCGCCAAATGTGATTTTTATAGATGCGCCTTGAGTAATCCCAACCCCATTTGTTGTTTTTGTTCTGATATATGAAAATGCGGCATTTATTGCAGCAGTATCATCAACAACACCATCGCCTACAGCGCCAAAGTCTTTTACGCTTACAGACTCGCGTAGCTTGGCTTGAACGGTAGTGGCTACTGCACCAGTTCCGCTTTGTATGAAGCCGACAAGCGAAGATCCAGAAGGCGCAGAGAAGGTTGTTAAATCAGCATTTGCATCGCTTACCTGCCTGATGATTGAAGCGTGAGCCCTGATGTAATTGTCTATTTGGGACGGACTATCTGAACCTGTTGGAGAGTTTGATTCCGCAGTTGTTGATAGATCATTTACTGAGGTTGGTATTGGCACGGTTTCTCCAGTGTCGTCTCGACATTAAGAGGTTGTTAATTGACTGATTGGCGTCGTTCATGGTTATGCCTTAATGCGGAAACGATACGACCAATTTGCCAGCGTGAATTGAACACCTGCGCCCGTTGATTTATTCAGTCCTGAGATGACGTAACCAGATGCGAGGTTAAATCCGACGTTTGTCGCGTTCTTAAATACTGAGGTAGGAACCCAAATTGACGTGTTCCACTGAGCATTAACTTGAAGAACGTCGCCAATCGAATAACCTAATTCAGCAGTAAGGCATGTAATCTCAAGCACTACATCGGATGGAGTCGCGCCCAAACCGTGTGCAGTTGATACAGCAGCGCCAGCAGAAGGCAGCGGAGTTACTGCGCTTGTGTAAGTGAATGCAGTTACTGCTGTTGCCACGTAAGCAGTCGTCGCAATCTTCGTGCTATTGTCGCCAGCGGTTTGTGTAGTTGCAGTCGTGCCATTAGGAAGCGCAGGAGTGCCGGATAGATTCGCAGCCGTTCCGGTAGTGTTCTGGTTAAGCGTTGGGAACGTGCAGTTCGTCAGGGTGCCGCTTGCCGGAGCGCCGAGAGCAGGAGCGACTAGCGTCTTATTCGTCAGCGTAGCGACTGCGGTACGCTCTGCGGTGATAGCAGTCGCGGCGACTCCGGTATCTTCCTTGGCATCCGATACCTGACGGACAATTGCACACAATGCGCGGTGATAGTCGTCAAGCTGATTGGCTGACTCTGAACCGGATGGATAGTTAGAACTTGCGGTGGTAGATAAATCTGCTACGCTGGACGGTATTGGCACGGTTTTCTCCTGCGCCTCACGGCGTGAAAGAGGTTGTTAATTGAACTTTGATCCGATTACATTGGGCTGGCTAATTGCTGCGGTTATCGTTGCATGGTGGAATAGTCGTCATTCTTGAGTTGATAACAGACCAGGAATTACTGCACTAGGAAGAATAGACGGCCTGCGTTGCATCGGCATTACCAAGCTGGCCGGAATGTTCGTTGCCCTTGATGCGTTCAAGCCTGCCGCAATGTTCTGAATTGGCTGGCTAAGGATCTGATTGCCCATCGGGATTTTGCCGAGCAACGGCATCCGCGATAACTTATCCAACATAGTGCCAATGGTTGCGCCGCTAGTGTTTGAGTTATTCACAGCAGAACCGGCTGGCTGCACTTGCTCATAACTTGCCACTCGCCCGAGCGCACGGAACCGCGCAACCTCTTCCGGTGAGAAGAACATAGCCAGCTTGCGCTCTCCGATAGATTCAATTGCTTTATTGAGTCCTGACTGGCTGACCTTTCCAACCTCGTCTGCTGCTCCGCTAGTAGCCTTATCCTTAATGAAAGATGCAATCTGGCCGCGAATTGCAGACATTGACTCAGGGCTATCACGAACAAGATTTTTTAACTGAGCAACAGACATTACGGACGCGTTGTTTCCATTCCCGATAATGAACTGATTAACGAACTTGTCTGGTTCAACGCCATCGCGCACAGCTTGCAGCGCGGGAGTTCTATCAACAACATCCATCCAGCCCTTGTTTGCTCGTCTAGCTGCGTTGAAAGCATCAATTGCCTGCTTGCCTTCGCTTCCCATCAGAGGAGTGTCTTCAAGAGCTTGGCGCACCTGACCCAATGCCATGCGCTCCGCTGGATCGTTTGATGATCTTTGAAGCGCAGCGATCCGCGTCTTGAACTGCTCAGAAACATCAACAGTTAGCGGCATTTCGCCTGTTGCAGTCTTGTTCAGAAGGTTGCGAACGTCGGACGGAAGTTTGCCGCCAAGCAATGCCTCATCAAGCAGGTTATTAGCGCGGTTTGTGAATACAGACGGATCAAGAGCAGCAGAACGGCCTTCTGCGTTTCTTGCTGCCCCATACATATTGTCAATGACCCACTTGGCGTAATTGTTCTGCCTAGTAATGTCGTCGGTTACTTGGCTTGCGGCGCTGATAGCATCTTGCTTAGTTCCAGCCCCTAGACCGTTCAATCCTTCAATTAGCGCATTGTTGTTTCCATTGACGCGCATTGCCAAGGATTGAAGCGCAGCATCGTTAGAGTTTGCGCCAATCTTTTCGAGATTCTTTTCTCGGGTAATCTCATTCGGATTAAGCGTCAGGTTTCCGCGATTCGGCGCAGCCCCAACAAGTCGATAATCAACCAGCCGACGAACCGCATCAGGCGAAAGCTGACCAGTCTGCGAGGCTGTTGCAACATCCTGACGAAGACCATGCATGATTCCTTGCGGAATCTGCGAAAGATTCAATCCTGATGGCTGGATGGCGTTCTGAATCAGAATGTCGATATTCGTTACGGGCTGCTTCGTCAATCCCGGAGCGAATGCCTCTACGCCTGAACGCACTGCGTTTGCAGCGGCTCGTGGAAGCCTTGACGCAGCACTGACCGCAGCAGGTGCAGCAAGGCCACCAGCAAGCGCCGCGACAAGCTGAGAGCCATCATTACCGCCAGTCTCTTTAACGTAGCCACCAGCCCCTCCAGCGCCAGCCGCAGATGCTGTTTGAAGACCTGGATTAGCCGCAATCTGAGTTAGAACAGGACGAGCCGCACTTGATGCGAAATTGGCAAGTTTGTTTGCGCCGCCGATGATGCCGCCAGAACCAGCCATAAGCCGAGAAGGTTCAGCGACAATCTTTTCCATCTGCGACTCAGGAACCGGCAAGCCGAGCTTGTTGGCAACAGTCGTGCCAAAGTTTCCGCCAGCGCCTTTGATGCCAGCGCCTTCCATGGCGTTGCCGAGGATTTCTGGAATCGTGCCAAGTCCTTCTAGCGCATAACGGCCAGTCAGTCCGATCTGGCGAGGAATGTCTGCAATCTCTCGATTCATTGACTTGCCGACAGGCTCAGACTTCGGAACAACAATACTCTCTGCTTTTGCCTCTTGATAAGCCTTAGCAACCGTATCGAACTCAGGCGTTCCCTTCTTGTCGGCGTTTTTGACAATCCAGTTTGCGTAGTCGTCAGCGGTAGCCATTATTTGCCCCCGAGGATTGCGTCAGCTTGAGAACGAACGGAACTTGTTGCGGCAGGCTTGAAGTCATTGAACAAAGGATTCTTGTCAGAGAACGAAGCCAATTCTTCGGCAAACCCATTAAGCGTTCGATTCTTGTTGCGGTAGTCTCGCGCCATCTTTGCAATCTCAATGTCGCGCTTTGCCAGTCGCTTGTTCGTTTCGATGATCAGGCGATTACCTTCCGGCGTGTTCGTCATGCTCGGAGACATTTGCTGCAAGAATGTACGGTCAGCTTCGGACATTGCGCCAGGCATCAGGTTTTCGCCGCCAGCGTTCTTTGCTCTCAAAGCGAGTTCATTCGACAGCGCAGAGAATGCTTGTTTCTGCGGCAGCTTCGGGTCTAGCTTGATGCCGAACGATTCAGCAAGCGCAGCCACTTCCGTTGCGGCAGGAGCGAGTTTCCCGGTATTGATACCCTGCATCAGTTGTTCGGCACGGTTCAGCTTGTTCAGCAGGCCGGAAGAAGATAGGGCCGTTTTCTGCGTAGTCGAATACTGATCAGCCAAGTCCTTGCCAAGCGCCTTCTGCTCTTCCGATTCCATTGGCGGCATATTCACATTCATGCGATTAGCGCCAGCAGAAGCTATTTCCTTCTTGCCTGCAACGTAACCAGGATCGAACACCCACTTACCAGCAGCATCCTTAACCATGCCAGGAGCAAGCGGCTTTTCTTCGCCTTGAGCCACAAGAGTATTGCCTTGATACCGACGCTCGCCTTGACCAAGGTTGTAAGCGGTGTTTTGGTTTTTCCAAATGTCGGTGTAAGGAACGCCAGCCAAAATAGCCTGCTGCTGATCTTGTGGCAATCGTGCAATCGCATCCTGTTGAGCTTTTCGTTTAGCCGCTTCCTGCTGCATACCTTGAAGCGATCCGGCCATCTTGAATTGCTGCATCTGGTTCTGTTTGGCTTCGTCAAGCGAACCTTGATACGCCTGATTAAACGCCATGCCGCCATTGCCGAAAGCGTTGCCGAATGCCTGCCCCGCAGAATGGCCGCGATTGTTAGCCATCATCGCAAAGCCCATCTGGCCTAGCGCAGCGTTACGGGCGCGAATCTTGTCCTCTTCGGACGGTTGGCCGAACTGCTTGGCAGCTTCCAGCGTTGCAGGATCAAAGTATTGGTCTAGTAGTCCCATAATGTCCTCACAGAAGGCCGCGACGTTTTTGCGGATTGAAGCCACCGCTGAACGATGAATAAGGGGAAAGCGTTTGGAATGACTGAGCTGGGCCGGATGACTGGCCACCGAAATCAGCCGGAGCTAACTGAGTCGGCATCCGTTGCGCGTTCTTGGCCTTCTGCTGCTGCCCAGTCATCAAGCCAGCGCCTACGGTCTTGCCGACTTGCTTGCCATCGACGCCATTCATGGCTACGCGGCCTTTGTCGTAATACTTCCCGGCGTAATCCATCAGGCCCATTTGCTGGCCGCCTGCGCCTGTTAGCTGTTCGCCGCCAAGGTAATACTGGCCAGTCGGGGAGATTGCAGTGCCGTTTTCGTAGTACTGCCAACCGTAACCGGGCTGACCTGCCGTTGCGTTGTTGGCTATACCGTTCGTAAATCCTGCGCTGCCAGCATCAGTTGCGCCGCTAGTAAGCGAAGTGCTGCCTGCGTCCAGAATCTCGCCGCCGCTATTGGCGATAGTTCCTGCCGGATATGCCGCAGCAACGTTTTCAGCAGTCGTGCCAGCCGCAGTGCCAGCCGTTGAGGATAGCCCTTCAGTTGCAGCCAATTCTGTACCTGCGCCTGTAGCAGCCGATCCTGCACTACCCAATGCACCGTAAGCACTCAATGCCGAGAGTGCCGCGCCTGCGTAGTTTCCGGTTGATGCTTTGTCTGCCGCGCCAACAGCCGAGCCAACGCCAGGCAGAAACAGATCAAGCACCATCGGCGCAATCGTTTCAAAGTACGGGCTTTGACCTTTCGTCGTACTCGATCCTGTAGTCCATTCCTGAACAGGGTTATGAATCGGATCAATCGTATCAAGGATCGGATCAACGAAATTAAAGAAACTACCAAGCAATCCCGCCATGATTAGCTCCCCATATACCCAAGAAGGCCACCCGCCGCAGCCCCGTAACCGCCGTTGCCGCCTAGTGCTTCGCCAAGGCTATACCCACCCAAAGCCCCGCCGATTGCGTTCGCGTACCTGTTAGCGGTGTAAGGATTTGAGGCATAGCCCGCAGCCTGGACCGATCCTTGACCATTGACCGCAGCCCCGAGAGAGTTCGCCAGCACATCAAGCTGACGATATGGCTGGTTCTGAGAAGCCAGCCAGTCGGAGTATTGGTTGTTGAGTTGATCCTGCGACTCTTGCCGCTGAATGTCGCCAACGCCTATAAGTTGCTGTGCGTTGTTGTAATCAATGTTGCCCATCTGATCAGCAACAGCCATGCCCTTCATCTGGTTGTTGCGCTCATTCGCGTAGTTCTGTCCGTAAGCATCGTTTGCAGCCTGGGTGAGATTGCGCGTCAGCGTTTCTTGATGGGCGGTAGTGCCGTAACCGTTGCCGCCGAACTGAGAGTTGATGCGGCCCTGAACATCGCCGAGAGCTTGATTCACCGTGCTGCGAAGGTACGGATTGGAGTCAGGAGAAAGGAACTTACCGCTCATCGTATCGGTGTAGTTCTGGCGGGCTGCATTCTGCTCTGCCGAGCCATTCAGCGCCGTGTTCTGAATCATGTTCAGGCCTTGCGTCTGCAAGCCTGTCATGTCCGCAATACGCTGCCCACCGTAAGTCTGGTAAGGCGTATTGGATAGCGTAGTACCTCGAGCAAGCAGGTCTTGTGCCGCAGGTTGCGCCCAAGCTGGAATCTCTCGCGTAGTTGTCTGGGAGGTAGATGACGGAGCAGGATCAGGAGAGTCCCCGCCACCGTTGGTCATAGGATTGCCAATCGGCATACCCTGTTGCAAGTGTTGTGCGTAGTTCATGTTCAGCGCCTCCCGGCGTTACAGTTTCTTGCTAATCATCACCCTTGAATTGTCGTATCCGCAGCGTGACTTGAATATGTTTGATAATCCTCGGCTAGTTTCAGCCTTCATATCGGTACAGCCTTGCGCCTTTGCCCATGATTCTAATTCCGTGGCGAGAAACAAAACACCACCAGAACCACCCAAAGACATTATCCAGCATACAAACTTATTATGGTGTCTGTGTAATGAAACTGCACAAGCACCTTTAATCTCGCCATCTTTATCTGCAACCAGTAAAACTCTTTCTCCGGTTGCCAGCATTCCCTTTAATTGGTCGATTGAATACTCGCAATTGTCAGGTAATCCGCTATTAAGCATTGGCCCGATTATATCCCAAAGCTGACAGACATAATTCGGATTAACCTGACGTAATAACATTTGCTGTTATTCCCAATAACCACCAATGGATACTGCGAAGGTTATCGCTCCGGTAGTAGTTACAGTTCCGATATTCCGCAAGATAACATCGACAAACTCGCCTGGGCGAACACAGACCGGCGTATCAAAGTTCAGGTCTATATTTCCACCAAGCGTACCAACCGCAGCCGTGGCCGGATAGGTCTGCATGCCCAGCGGCATGATGCGCGGAGCGTGTGTCGTGGCCGTGGCGAACGATGCCGTTTCAGCCGTCGCAAGAGTCGTTGCAGTGTGACCAACTGCCAGAGCGCAGGCATAAACAACCGGCCCGCCTGCAAGAATCACCGACACGCCACCATTCAGCGTCACCCGAGTAATGTACAGGTTACGCCCGGTCAGGTTAATCGTCGGGACTGGGTTTTGATAGGTGATCAGCTTGCCGTCATTGTTCGCTGCCAGGGTAGGAAGAACAGCAACGATGCCGCCCAATCCAGTGAATGCCGCCGCTGTATTCGTGAGAGCTACAGCAGTCGGAGCCGTGTTGTTCGTCCAGAGCGTCGTTTTGCCCTGGGTGTGACCGTTCTGACCGAACAGCGCATGTTGGCCCATACCTGCGACTTGATGCGACCACGGCTTGACGGTCGCCAAGTCCATTAGAGAAACGGTGACATCGGTGACGCGGATCGTTGCTGTATTCGCCACGACGCCGGAGCAATACTTCTGCATGAACACAGGGAGAGCGCCAGTCATAAACGGCTGACCATTCGCCGCAGGAACTTCAATCTCGCCGAGCAAAATATCATCTGCCCAGAACTCTACCTCTCCCTCGCCAACCACAATAGCGAACTTCGACATGTTGGCAAGCGGAAGCGATGCCATCAATGTGCCGGTTTGCGTGGCGACGCCGTTGTACATCAATTCGCCAATCAGCCCCGCATTGGTCAGCTTGAAATACACGCCATCCAGAGGCGCAGTGCCAGCGGCGGACGGAAGGCCCAATCCAGCAAGGAACAGTTCATTCGATACAAGCGAAGCCGTGAATACGCCTCCTGTAAATTCAACTGACAGTGCAGAAGTGCCAACCAATGGGAAATACTGGAACGTCCGCATGAATGCGCCGTGCGTCGCTGCCGTGCCTTGAACCGTGCCGAACTGAAGGTATCCACCAGGCTGCGTACAGGTCAGCGTGGCTGCTGTGTAAGCCCATAGGCTAGTGTTCTGCGTCGTCGCGTTGAACGTGTCAGTGAATAGCACCGTGTCAGTACCGACCCGCAGGCGATAGTCAGGCGAGGTTTCAGGCGACTTAAGGTAAGCAGACCCAGTGGCACTACCATCGTCATTCTCAGAGAACAGGCGAACTCCGCCGACTTGGGCGTGGGCCGTGGGAAGCGCTACTTTTACGTTGCTGTTCGCGTCGAGGTTAGTGCCAGTTACCGTTACGTCGAGTGCCATGTTTTAACTCCAAGTCCAGCGGATTTTGTAAGTGCCGGTCATCTTGTCGGCGCAGGTTGCATAGATGGTGAAACCAGTGCCAGCAGAAGGCGTTGAGGCCGTCAGATGCACGAATATTGCGGCGTATGCGGCATCATTTGCCGTGTGCGAACCGGAAGCATCTGCAACTAGTTCAAGCCATACAGACGAGGTTGCAGTGATAGACGTTTGCCCGGTAACTGCGATAGAAGCGAGGTTTGACCCTGCGCCGAAATCAATCGTTACCGTGCCCGTATTGAGCGTTGCACCACCACCTCCGCCGCCACCGCTTCCGAGTGCTGCAATTTCATCCTCTAGCGACTGGAACGAGAGCGCGATCTGCCGGAATAGCTCATGCAGGCGCGTCTTTAGCTGCGCCACATCGTTTGATATGGGAAGGCGAGGATCAGATTGGAGTTTATTCATTTCAATAATCCATATTCACCCTGTTTCCAAGGTTGCAATCCTGTAGCCTGTCCATTAACTTCCAATATGCGCGGCATTTGGTCATCGAATAGGACGAAATTGCTTGTCCCATCTGACCCAACTCTTGATCCGGCATCTTTAAATTTAAGCCCAGGAATTCCATTCTCTGAAAGCCATTTAACTGCTGAATTTTTGTAATTTGCATCACCTGATGCCTTAAATTCATCTAGAACTTGCTTATATGCCTGCTCTCCAGAACCAAGGCTTACACCAGAACCAAACTTATTCATCAAAGCCGAACTAAGTTGTGTTCTAACTTCTTCAGGAATATTGCTCTCAATATCTAAAAATTTACCAATCGAGTCGTCAGGTATATCAACCTTATACATATAAGATGGGGCCAAATTTCCTTCATACTCTGCGATTCTGGAAATTAACTTATCCGGCTTATCAAATGCACCGGGCCTTCTAGCAATAAGTTCGGAAAGTTGATTAACATCACCACCAGTGAATTGACGAGCATTCATCTTAATTAAAGCATCAAGAACTGATTGCTCTCTACCGTCTGAAGTCAATCCGGCTTGACGTCTTCCAGGCTTGTTTGCCATAGCCTTGTACGAATTTGCAACGCTCTGGTCTTCGGCAAAATACAATCCATGCCCATAAGCCTGAGAACCTTCACCGCTTCCGATCTTGCTCATATCGAACTTGTCGAACTTGTGCGGAGAGCCGTGATAAACCGTCATCGCGCCAATGGTCTGGTCTAGCATGTTCTTCTGTTGGTTAGCATCAGCCCGAGCCAATGCAGCCTTATCGTAAGGCTTTCCACGAAGTGAGTTCTGAACAGCTTGTTTCTCTTCTGCTCCGCCGTACATATCCTCACGCATACGATCACCGACCATCTGCGCCGTACCTTTAGGATCATTAACAAAATCAAGCAGTCCGCGCTTAATGACACGCTTGCGGTTATCTACAGCAGATAGGATGTTATCTAGTAGTCCCATCACTCGCTCCCATCCGGAGACATGACCAGATCAAACCCACTAATCGACATGTCACCGTTAAAGATCAGTTCGTATTTGTGCCACCTAGCCGACCATATCAGGTCATACCAATTGTTTTGATACGTCGTGCTTATGTTCTGCGTGAATTGCGTCGCGTCCGTATTGGAGTAGGAGTAATTCAGCGTCGAGCTAGTCGGCGAACGTATAAACCGCGGGCGAACTCTTGAACAGGTAGAAAACTGGATATTGTCGCCATAGTGTCCGGTCAGAATGCGAGATTCGCCCGCTGCGCCGGATAGCTGATACGCCTTGTGGTCAGTCTTGAACACCGTCAGAACAGACGAACCGGACGACCAGAACGGCGAGTCATAGGGAATATCCGGCAATGCATCAATCGACGCTCCGTAGGATGCCAGGCCATCAATCGTCACGCCACCCGACACGTAATCTGCAACGAACTCAATCGTGAGATTAACCCTACCCCACTGGCCTGTTTTGACGTTGAACACGACGCACATATCCAGCGTTCCGTTGCCTTGCTTGGACGGGAACCACCAGAAAATACGCTGATTGAATCGGTCAAACGATCCACAAATGCGCTGCATGTACCGCTGGTCAATATTGGCAAACAGCCAGTTACGACACGGAGAGTTCAGTGCTTGCGGACGCGATCCGTCGAAGGCGTAGAAGTCATCCGGCCCGATGAAGAAATGCGCCGTTCCGGTATTCACGACAGACTCTTGAACGGGTGCGCCAATGTCGCCTGGGACTCGGATGAAGTTCCACCAGGACGGAGAGCCAACGAACTGACCGACGTACATCGCCTTTTCTTTGTACGCAACAATCACATCGCCCAATCGCTTACCGGCAGTAATCGCGCCTGGAGAGTCGAGGAACTGGCCCGATACACATCCGGTAGAAATGGACGGCGTGAAGTCCGTATAAGAACCAACCGCAGAACACGCCCACCTTGTTACGTCATCGCCAAATCCCATCCCGTCGATGTTGAACAGGAACACTTGGTTATTGATCGTTTCGACAATCTCAGCCTTCGGAGCCGTACCGGAGTCTGCAAAGTCACCCGTGGTCGAGAACTGGAGAACGGACGTTTTATTTACAGCCAGCGAGACATTCCCGAACTGCGAGAACCGCCAGCGATTCTCAGCCCCTAGAGCGTAATTGGTTGCGCGGGATACATCCGTCCAGACGCCGCCTACTTGCTCATAGAGGTACGTGGATGAACCAGAGAACACGCGATTAGTGCCGTCTAGCTTGCGATTAACGGAGAACCCTTTAGCCGCTGCATCAATCGCACCTAGTCCAGCATCAACCGGAGAAGGCGCAGCAACGAATGATCCAATCGCCGGAATTATGTTCATGCAGTCGAGGATTATCCCCGGCGTTTCCGGTAGCGCATCAGGAGAGAAGCCGACGAACGGAATCATGCCGCAATCACTCGCAGGCCACCAGCAGACGCAGGCTTGTTTCGCATATTCGCGGTAGCAAGGTAAGTATCGAGCGCCATCTGGGCCGCCTGAATCTTTGCCGCATCCCGCAGGTATGTGTAGAGGAACTTCAAGCCAGCCTCAAGATAAGCCGCGTAATACTTCGTCAGGATTGTATTCGTCGAAGTCGTAGCCAGCGGATCAGGTTTTGCGTAATAGACCAGCTTCAGGTTGCTCGGCATCCCAGTTGGCAAACGAATCTGATCACCGACAATCGTGAAGTAACCAGACGAAGAAGGCTTCCACGACTCTGGCGGGAAGTAGAACAGCGTGTCTCGTTCAGCGTTGTCCTGCTTGATGTAACGGGCCTCTAGGAAGTCAGCAGGAAGCGTTGCGGTCAGTCCGCTAACGGTCAGATCAGATTCGGTTTCCATCTCACGAACACGCAGCGGAGAAACGTGCATACGGAAGATTTCATCCTCGGCCAGAGCGATGAACGAAGGTATCAAAGTGCCCATGTCAGAACGCAGCGACCATTGCGCTATGTCAGCTTGAAGCGAGGTGTAATCAGCCATTACAGCGATCCTTTCTTGGCGACGACAACCATGAACCCGAGAGCCATACGCTCCATGCGGATAATGTCGAAGCGTTCAATAAACTTGGGTAGCCACCACTCTGGCGGCTGTTGGATGATGTGGGCGTTACGGCCATCAGGCAGATGATGCAACGCTGCGCCCGTATGGACGACATGGAAGCCGATACGCTTAGTCACCCGTTGCAGATCATCCATCACCGCATCCAGGCATTCCATCTCCAAGTGTTCAAGAACATCAGAAGTCATCACGAACTCGCACGGCGGCGGCGAACTGGACACCGCAGGAATGGCTGGATCGTAAGGAATGTAAGGAATAGGGATAAACGGCTTGAGCGCCTGTTTCCCGCATCCGTAGTCGAGGAAGTTCTTCGGCTTGAATCGTTCGATCAGCGATAGGACGAAATCAGCGTACATCGTTGAGGACGTGCCGAAATCCGGTCTATCCCGGTGTAGCTTGGAAAGCTGTTCGCGGTAGGCTTCAGAGATTAACGACATTAGAATCCTCCGCCAATAATACGCTTAAGGTTTCGAGCATATACGTCTTGCTCAAACGATGGATTTTGCGCAGAAGGGTCGCCTGACAGAATTCGAGCCGCAATTGTTGCGTTTCTCTCCCCGTCGTTTGCGTTTGCATAACTCGTCCCAGAAAGAAACTTTTTTTGTTCGTCAGTTAAATTGAACTTAGGCGGATTGCTGCTCATGTGAAGTCTTGCTAACTCATTCTGATAAACGCTATTTCTTGCATCTTCTGGCATTCCATCGCGCAAAATAATACGACCATCTTCGGTCATCATCCCGGCAGTTTGCGGATTGCTTGCGAAATACATCATTTCAGAAAGATATTTGTTCCTAAGTTTATCTTTGTTGAAATCAACAGAATCAAGCAATACCATTTTTCACCTCGGGAACGATAGCCGCGATTACCTCAGTCCATGTGCGCCCTTCTTGATGCACGAAATGCTGGTTGCTCATGCGCGGGAACTTGTCGGAGAATCGCCAGTTATGTTTGTCAGGGACTAGCGTAAAAGTCTCAACTCCTAGAGCGTCAGCACAGTGCATCGACGTGGTACAAATTCCCACGACAGCATCTAGTTCAGCAATCATCGCAGCCGTATCGTCATAGTCATTGGAGCGGGTAGCGAACGGGAACGACTTCAACTCTTCAGGATCGTCGCCCTTGTACTCAAGCGAGACAAAGACCGCATCAATCTGACTCAGGAGCGGATAGAACTCAGCAATGTCAATCTGACGGCCAGCTTCGTTGTTCTTCTTCGTTCCTGATTTCAGCGCAATGCCGATAACCGGCTTCTGATAGCTGTCAAACAGAGTGCGCCACATAAGACGACGCTCAGGATCAGCCACAAGCCAAGGATCACGCCTAAAGTCAGAGTCAGCGTAACGATATAGGCTGAATAAAGAGCCAATCGCGCAGCGGTAATCGACAGAAACATCATCAAGCCAGTAAGGATGTTCTTCCCGGCGCGTTCCGAACACCTGAGCAAATGGGAATGAACGCTTAAACAAGCCTTCGAGCTTCGGGTCACAATCCAGTATGAGATTGCCGTTATTAGCTGCGTCAGGAATCGCCTGTCCATAGAATATCTCGTCACCTAGACCCTGTTCGCCATACACAACAACCGTGCCAGTCTGACCTTTCCAGCGGCCTTTATCTTCGTAAGTCCATTCGCGCCGGAACTTCCCACCTAGACCTAGTTCAAAGCTTCGGAAACCTTCTTCCCATTCACCTTGAGCGAGTTGAGCATGGGCAAGATTCGTCCTGGCGTGGATGTTGTCAGAATCGCAATCCAAGGCCATTTCAGAGCAGGCTTGAGCATCTTTCCACTTCGCCATCTGAACGAGCGTTGCAGATGCGTTAGCGTAGGTCTGAGCGTTATCAGGAGCGTATTCAGCGGCCTGCATGAACAGCTTTAGTGCTTGTTCGTGCTTGCCCATCTCGTTCAGCGACTTGCCGAGATTGACCAAGTTTCCCGCATTGGGGGAAATATCCACGGATCGTTTGAAAAACTGATAAGCCGTCGCGTCATCCTCTAGCAGAAGATGCACGTAGCCACGGAAGTTCAACGCGACCGGATCGTCAGGGTTATCGTCGATCATCTCGAGAATAAGCGGCATCGCTTCATCAATGCGCTCTGATTCAAGAAGGTCGGCTACATGGCGTTGCAGATCATTCATGGGTTTTATGATCCACGGTTTTCAGGTATGGGTAAGAGCGATTCAACTCTCGCAGAAGGCGCTTTTCATCATCAGGATTGAATACGTCAATTCCTTTTTGCTTCAATTCCATAATAACAACGGTGGGAATTGATGCGTAATGAATCCAATCCTCGCGGACGCCTTTTGCCCAAATCTCGTTAGTGAATTGGCGCTTTGCTTTCATGCGTTCAAGAAAGCCGGTCAAATCCTGTTCCGTAGTGACTTGAATATCGCCACTCGATTCATCCATCGAGAAAAATGTTTTAGTGTCGCCGGAATGGTCAATTAAACGCATGGCAATGATCCAAATGAATACGCAGACATTATAGCGAATTATAGACAGATAATAAAAAAGGGAACCCGAAGATTCCCTTTTTAGTTCGCTAGTTAAAACTAGAGAGATACACCGGAAATCTTTGCATGAGCGTCCAGGTTATTCACAACCAGGCAGAACTCAGACAAAATCTGGCGCTTTTCCGAATCGCCGGTCTTGGCAAGTTCTTCTTGCTGGATCGGACGAAGCGTAGCAACCGAGACATAATCCGGGTCGATGCACAGGACGGCGTTGTCGCGCATGTAGCGATTCAGCACAACCTTGTGATTACCGAAGCTGGACACATAGACATCAGCAGCAGCGATGATGTCAGCCTGGGTGGAAGACTTCACTTCGTTGTACTTGGTGGCGATACCCGAGAACGCATCGAAGCGGGCCTTGTTGGTCACGCTCATCATGATCACGGAAGGATCACCGCCATCAGTCCATGCAGCAGCAAGAGCCAGCTTCAGATCAGCTTCGAGGAACGTGGTAGCAGTGCCATCAGTCGGAGCGGTGACGATGCCGGCGGAGAAGCCCGGAGTCGTTTGAGCCGTATTGGACTTGATGTTGTTTCCCTTGATCCACGACTCGAAACCAGCAGAGGAACGAGCCGTACCAGCAGAACCGTCATCGGATGCCTGATTGCGAACCAGTGCGTATTCCATATCACGGCGGAGTTCTTTGCCGCGCTTGGTCAGTTGGTAAGCGATTTCAGACTTACGGCCATACTTCTTGACGGCATCGTAAGTGCCCGAAATCTGGACGGTCTTACGGGCGATCTGGCAGTAGTTGCCCAGAACAGTCGTAGCAGCAGCGGTAGCGAAAGTTGCATCATCGCCTTCCAGTTGCTTGTTGGCAGCAGCAGCGGCCAGCGAGTCGGTCTGCCACTGGTGATATTTGCCAGTCGCCTTGACCTTCTTAGCCAGCGAATACAGCGGCGTATCCGACGGCGTGATGTTGTTGATGATGTCCTCAAAGTCTTCGGCAAGACCAGCGGCGGTATAGGTATTAGTGGCGGAAACGGCCATGATTAAATCTCCTTAAAGCAGTTTTTCAATTGCCGAAATCGCGTAGTCTTGGCGGCCTGTTTTCTTCAGGGATTCGCGGGACTTGGCGTAACTATCGGCATTGGGATTGCGTTTCTGTGCAGAACCCGGCTTGACGGGTTTCGGTGCGTCAGCCACGCGCTTTTGTACTTCAGGCTTCTTGCTCAAGAGCTTGTCGTAAAGCATGGCTTTACGGGCAATGACCACATGACGATGATCTGTCAGACTGTCAATGTCCTGCTCTGAGTAGCCCGCCTTTCGCAGCGCGTCCTTGATTTCGTCACGTTCCGCTGTAGCCTTGGCCCTATCGCTCCACTCAGGAATCGACTTGATCAGTGATTGTTTCTCGCGTTCGAGAAATTCACCGTTCAGGCGTTGCTGGTTAGCTTGAACCTGCTGCTGCGTGTGATTTATTTCATTGACGGTCTGCTGATATTTCGTCTGCAAATCCCGATACTGACGGTCTAGCTTCATGGCTTGAACAGGGTCAGAATCGACCAACGCATTCCAATCGACAGACTGATATTGCGAAAGCTGGGCCTCTAGGCTCTTGGCTTCCGCTGCCTTGTCGAATACCTGCTCTCGCAATTGAAGAACTTGCGCCTTGGCGTTGAGTTCAGCCTGGGCGTTGCGGCGTTCTTCTGCGAGTTGTTGGGTTTTTTGGGTGTAGTCAAGACCCTTTTGGGCCAGTTCTACTGTCTCGGCTTTGGACTTCTTGACTTGCTCGCCATTGACGACGAGTTCAAGATATTCCGCTTCCGGCTCAGCATCCGGCTCGACTTCTTCGGCTTCCGTTTCTTCGTCGCCTTCTTCTGCAACTTCTTCGGAGTCCGGTTGTTCGATCTGCTCTTCTTCCTCATCTTCGCCGCCGAGGAATCCAAGCATACGATCCATTGATTCGACTTCCGATACGGATTGGTCGTTTAGTTCCACGAATATAACTCCAAGTCTGAACTAAACCCCTACCACCGGGATTTAATTTCGGGATACCTTCACAGGCATTGCCCATTCAATTAGGTGGCTAATTGTCTAATAATAACTACCGGCGCTGATTTCCGGCATATACGGCTATTCCTAACCTGCGGCCTTCCGTATCGTTCAGGTCAATCGCATCAGCCTGCGAATCAGTTACTATTTGAACCGCGAGAATAATCCTTTATTCTCAAGCTGCATTTTAACCATTTTGCCGGTTTGTGCAACTTCGATAATATTTTTTTCAATCTTATTCAATAACTGCAATGCAATAACTAGGCGATTATGTGTCGATTGATCGCCTAATGCTGATTGCTCCATTGAATTAACGATTCCAGAGCGAACTGTATCGAATGACTCTTTGAATAAGTAATTACTCAAAAGTCGCTCGGCATCGTCGCCACGGTTAATCTGTTCCTGTTCAGTCATATTTAATGTCCGTGCAGAGTTGCTTAGGTTTTTAGCGGCGGTCGCTGAATCGACCTGTTAGATCGGCATACCAACGTGACCACGATTTAACCTCTACAGTGCCAGCGTCCCGTAGAGCAGCAATGCGACCGACAAATTGCTGCATATCAGAGAAAGGCCACTGATATGTAGTTGCCGCCGTAGCCAAGAAATCATGTGCGTTAATCATGATAAATCCACCACCAGAAATAGACGTATCAAGATCAGCATTAGCCTGTGCGAGTGTTTTTGTGTTGATTAGCGCAACGTCGATGTTTAGAAGCCAGCGCAGTTTGTCGCTCTTAATTACCTGATCCCTGCCGTGCATAATCACGGTTGTTGATGCACGTGCAGACAAGTAACCACCAGCAACCATCAAATCAACGAGGTCATTACCCCAGACAGATTGAACATACGGATGGTGATATGGCCCATCACCCTTAATTCCAATTCCCTGTAGATACTGCCGCGTTGTTTCAATTGTCTGGTAATACGACGCTGCGCCAAGCGTTGAATAATTCTGGTTATTGACTCCGTGATTAACGAAGTCAAATAGTCGCGATTGGTCGCTATACAAGGAAACGATCTGCGCTTGCGTCAGGTAGTTCGCGGTTCCAACCAAGGCAGAGTCGATACCCATTGATACCGGCATATCGTAGTGCTTGAACAATGGCGCAATGAACGAGTTCCAAGACGAATAGCCATCATCTAGCGTAAAAATTATCGTCGGCTTCTTCCGTGTTGGGAGTTTTCCGAAAAGCCCCACCCAGATATAACAGTCGGTTGCCTGCGAAACTTGAGTCCATTGTAGTTTGCAGCGGGCTTTTGCAGCCGTGATCTTTGTGCCGTCACCAAGTACGCTTATGGGAGTGCCGGAACCAATTTGCCACTGTGCTGCTGTTGGCTTTGATATGCACCACTCACCATTTCGCGTTTTCAGTTCTGGAAATGTTGCTCCGTTGTAACCTGAAGCTGTCCAAAAGTTTGTGTAAGTTGCATCACCAATATATGGGTCAAGTTTTGGCGGGAATGTAGATACAAAATCGTACCCGGTAAAACCACCATACATCATGGCAACAGAGAAATTTTCCCTATCCCAAAAATAAGGAAGGTTTGCATCAGCGCCAGAGCAACCAACCTTGCAAGCACCAGATGTTCCTGCCGGGATAGTAATTTTCAGGGTAGGGCGACCCTCAAACAGAACCGTATTATCAACAGCTACCGTCAGCGCCGCTGTCTTGTCAGTAATCCAGAGTGCCGTGTCATTTACTGGAACAATATCAAGAATGCTGGAACTTTGCGTAATGCCAACACCAAGCGGCACGTCTACGCCGCCGACCTGGAAACCAATCCCCCCGGTGAGATTAGTGGTTGCAAACACAACTAACCGCTCTTCACCATCGACTGAATCCTTAATGCCAACTAATTCATTAGTAGTTTCATCACGGAGCCATTGCTGACCAGCATCGAGTTTATAAGCCATTTCGTATCCTTATCTTCCACGCATACCGGAGTCTGAGAGTTGTTGAGATATTCCGTAAATGGCCTGCATGACCTGCTGCATAGCCTGCGGATTTCCTGCCTGATCCAATCGAGTGGAGTCGTCAATATTGGGCGATGCCGTTTGAGCAGAGAGAATGCCTGCCGCTAATTCCATCAGCTTTTCAGTCTGGCGAGATTCAATTTCAGCGGCCTTGATGCGCTCGTTCGACTGAATCTTCATCTTCTCCAATACAAGCTCTTGCTGGAATTCCATCTGCTTGGCTTGTTCTTCTTGCTGCGACTCTGCTTGGAACTTCTGAGCCTCTGCCTGCATTTCAATCTGCTTGGCTTGCATCTGGCCTTGCTGCTTGATCTGCTCGGCTTGAACCAGCGGATTGGGCTGCTGCTGTTGCGGTTGTTGCTGCTCAGGATTGGTAAAGAACTCATTGCCGTCAGAGAACCCGGCATTCTCTGCCAGGCGTTTAGCGGCAGAGTAGATATTCTTAGGCGTGGCGACACCGATCTGCATAGCCTCGCGTTGAACTTGCAGAATAGACATGAGATGGGCAAGCTGGGCGTCCTTGTTGCCAGTCCCAAGGCCGACCGCAATCGTCATGTCAGTGCGCGTTTGCCACTGGCGCGGATCAACCGGAATCCACTTGTTGTTCAGGCGGAATATGGTGGCTTTGTCAGAGTGCTTCTTAGTTAGCTCATGAACTAGCGTGAATAGGCGCTTGACGCCCGACTCGGCAAACACCCGAGCAACTAGCTCCATGCGCTGCTGCGCGGCATTCATGATCTGATTGATGCCTGTCGCCGTCTTGTTCAGAGAGTTAGCATCCAGGCCCTGATTGTATTTCGTGATGCCGGTGCGGTTTTCTTTCTGAGAATCGAAGTAGCTCAAGCCTTCAATCGCAGTCGCGCCGGTATTCGGATGAACCAGCGGCATGATGGCCGACATGGGATCACCCTGAACACGCACAATTCCACCAGGGCGAGACACCAGCATGTCATCGAGATTCACGCGATCCGAGATGGCGTAACGGCCATTGTTCGCCAAGAACAATCCATCAACGTACTGACGCATGATGGCGGAACGAATCTCCTGCACGTCTGCCACCAGATCAGCCAGCGACAGGCCAACGTGACGATGCGGCATCGGGATCGGACATAGCGCAGCGTAATAGACGTTCTCTGCCTTGCCGCGATAGACAATCTTCCCGCCGACGATGTAGTAGCGCATCAGTTCAGCGATGCCGTCGCCGTCTTCGTCCAGTCGGATGGTTATATCGCGGAACCAGACTAGGCGAGTGGAAGCGTCAGCACCTTGCCAGGATTCATCGTCTTCGTTGTACAGGTTACGGGCTGTTTCAATCGACTCGCTGCCTTCTTCGGCTTCGTAGTCGGAAATGTCATCCTCGACATCAAAGCCCATCAGTCGAATATCGCTGATTGTCTTCTTTGTGCGATGCTCGACGTAATTCGCTTTGTCCAAGCTAACGGAGCGGCACGACATATCGACGAGGATTTCTTCGGGAGGAACCGGCTCGATGCAGATATGGCCGTTCTTCGTCACGCGCTTGACGGTAACGCTAATGCCTTGCTCTGTTTGCTCAGCGGCGACAATCTCCACGCCTTGATCCTGCGAGAGCATGACCAGCTCTTCTTCGGACAGGTTCAGGTAATTGTCTTCGGTGACATCTTCCTGCGTGTCCCAATAGACCTTTACATAGCCGGTTTTCATCAACAGCGCGTCTTTGAACCATGTATAGAGCGCCATGAACGAATCGTTCTGCTGCATCACAACATGATTTACATAGGACGTTTCCTGCTCGGCTGCATCAACGTCTTCAGCGCCCTTCGGCTGGAACTCGACGACCTTGTCGCCGGATGTGAATATCTTGAGGAGTGCAGGTAGCATCCACTCGACTGTTTCCAGCGTGTCGCGGGTGACAACCTGGGAGCGGCCATCTATCTCATTGCCGAACGGCTTGCCGAGATAGTAATTAAGCGACTGCTCTCGTTCTGCATTGAGCGTGTCGGAGTTGTACCCGTAGGATTCACGGGCTTTCTGTTCTATCGCGTTTAGGACGTCCGCGTCGCTTAGTTTCATCGGTCTGAACCTCTCTCGGGATTTCCTCACGGAGATTGCCCACTTCAATCTGCAACTCAGCGACTTGGCGCTGCAATTGTCGAATCATTTCTAAAACTTGATGCCCGTTCATATTATACCCAATATTTTCTGCTTATTATTTGATAATAGAATCAAACGATACCTGAGTTTCCGTATTTAATCGGCGTCCACTGTTCGTTATTCATTGAATCAGCCGCCACTGCCATATACCTGAATACGTCAGCACCATGTGAATGCTCGTCATGCAATGGTGCGCCCGGTTCATTCGTCTGCGCGTTAATTTGGCGACGGTATCGCTTCAGACAGTTAATCAATCGTCCAGTGCTGTTCTTATCGAAATAGACTTGATTGAACGACATACGCGCAGCCTTGATGCCATTCTCTATCCCGATATTCGGAACAATCTCTACCGACCAGCCCATGCGCTGCATAATCTCTTGCGCTGATTTACCTGTTTTGAAGTCTCTTGTTGCGCCGTCGTGCGGGAGAAATACTTTCCCATAGTTAAGATTCTTGTTCTTCAACATGGATGAGTAGTAATCCAGCGTTCTATGGTCATCCTCGATGTACTCAATGACGCGCATTTCAGAGCGCACCTTCTGGCACAGGATGATTGCCATCGAGTCATTCCACCCCAAGTCGAACACGGCATGGACTTTTAGCAGCGGATCATATGGCACGTTACAGATGCGGCCATTAGTCTGTGCGTTGCCTATCTCTGTTGCGTAGATAGCGCCATCGACAGCGGCCTTGCACTTGCCTTCCCATATCCAGTCATAGTCTGCTGGATTAGTCGCTTTGCAGTGAATGCGCTCGTCTTCTAGCGTCGAAGGGAACCACGGGTTATCCGAGAAATTAACCTGAACGGACGAACAATTCGGAGGAGTGTTTTCGACATAGCGTTTCCACACTTCATCCGTGTCCAACTCAGGATTGAAAGAAACCCAAATCTCCGAGCCTTCTTTGCGTATTGTTGGGACGAGAATATCGAGAGACTTCTTTGAAACCGTCTGCGCCTCTTCAATCCAAACGCGGTCAATGCCTTCATAGGACTTGATTGATTCAACAGTGTGATTAGCCAGGCCAGCAAATACGAACAGAGAGCCATTCTTGCCGCGTATCTCTGTCTCCGTGCTATCAAAGAATGAGCCAAGGCCCATCGCCTGTATCTGGTCATCGAGCAGGCGCTTGACGGATTCCTTAATGGACTTCTGCACCTCTCGCGTACAGAGAACACGCTGCGGACTGGCGAACGCTTGAAGGAGGAGAGCTTTGGCGAATGACCATGACTTTCCGGAACCTCGCCCACCGTATGCGACTTTGTATCGCTTAGGCTCAAACAGAAAGGTTAGCTTGTCCGGTACTTCAACAACAAGATCAGACAACGGGCTTTACCCCATTGACGATGATCTGCTTGAAGCTAAGTTCGCCGGATACAGCAAGGTCGCCAT
>ERZ1034361.505-NODE-505-length-24959-cov-9.660558_pt1 | contig 24959 bp, 23 predicted proteins | sample MGYA00520617_ERZ1034361 | MGnify/ENA primary metagenome ERZ1034361 (study PRJEB33736, sample SAMEA104284507) | Azolla filiculoides | biome: Urban; feature: Water surface; material: Ditch water | place: Netherlands | collected 2015-10-28 | depth 0-0.1 m ...
CCTTCTACGATGCGCGTATTCCGGCGGATGTCGTTAACGGCGCAGGCTTTGATGCCTGGCGTCGTGAAGCGGAGAAATCCAACCCGAAGCTGTTGTATCTGAATCGGGATGATCTGATGCGGCATGAAGCCGGCGGCGTTACTACCGATAATTTCCCACCGGAAATTTTGATGAATGGCGTACGCTACGATTTGTCGTACCACTTTGCGCCGGGCGCCAGCGATGACGGTGTCACGCTGACGTTGCCGCTGGCACATCTGAATCGTATTCCCCCAGAAGCCTGTGAGTGGCTAGTCCCCGGGCTGTTGCGCGATAAGGTCTTGCAGTTGCTGAAGCATCTGCCGCAACGCTATCGCAGCAAGCTGGTGCCGCTACCCAACTTTGCCGATGAGTTTATTGCCGCCCAGCAATTGCTACGAGAGGGGGGCGGGGATAACAGTCCGTCCGGGTTGATGGCGGCACTGATCCAGCACATTCTGTTTGAGCGTGGGTTGAATGCGCGCGGTTGGACCTTAACGCCTGATGCTTTTGCGCCCGAGGCATTGCCAGTGCATTTGCAGATGAACTTCAGGCTCGTCGATGGTGAAGGGCGTCAACACGATCAATCGCGCAGTCTGAGTGATTTACGTTCACGTTGGGCGCAGGAAGCGCGTGAAGCTTTTAGCCAGTCGGCACAAGCGGCCGTAAAAGCGGTGGCGCATAAGACAGAGGTTGCGACATCGGATACACCTATTGATGCGGATGCGCCTGCGCAGACTTCAGGCATCACGAGTTGGCGTTTTGGCCAGCTGCCTGAATTGATGGAGCTGACGGTAGAGGGCCAGACACTCTATGGTTATCCGGCATTGCATGACGATGGTGATGCTGTATCCATAAGGCTATTCGATGCGCAGGATGCGGCCGCCAAGGTGCATCGTCAGGGATTGTTACGATTGTTTGCGATTGCCTTGCAGGAACCCTTCAAGGGTTTTGAAAAGCAGCTACGCAAGGATAGTGAACTCGGTATGCGTTATATGCCACTCGGCGACGCCGCCGATCTGGCGCAGCAGATTCTATGGTGCGCGCTGGAACAGGCCTGCCTGCCCGAGCAGGAAAAGAACTGGCCGCGCAACGCCGAAGATTTTGCTGATGCGGCACGGCGGGGTCGCGAACGTCTGGGGCTATTGATTCAGGAGCTGTCCCGTCTGGTCCGTGTGATTCTGGACGAGTGGTCGGCCGTCCGTAAAAAACTGCTGACAGCAAAAGCCTGGCCCACGGCTGTAAGCGATATTGAAGCGCACCTGGCGCGTTTGATTACACCGAATTTTGTTCGTGACATCGCCCGTGATCAGCTGCAGCATGTGCCGCGTTATCTGAAGGCGCACACGGTGCGCCTTGACCGGCTTAAGAGTGGCGGGGCACCTGCTCTGGCGCGCGATCAATCGGCGCTCGCTGAATGGTCGGCGCTGTGGCAGTCTTACGAACGACGGGCGCGTGATCTAGCGCGTGCCGGTGTACAGGATGAGCGATTGGATCAATTTCGCTGGCAACTGGAGGAGTTACGGGTTAGCCTGTTTGCTCAGGAATTGAAAACGCCGTTGCCGGTATCGGTGAAACGGTTGGAAAAAGCGTGGCAGCAGTTGAGCCGCGCCTAGGAAAGGAATGGCTTTGGATCTGGTATTTGTAACGCGGGTGTTCTGGCGCAGTCTGACGGTTGTGCGCAATCCGGCACTCTGGAAATTACTGATGATGCCGGTGGCGGTAGCGGTTGGCGTATTTATCTTGTTGCTGGCAACTGCCTTGCAGCCGCTGGCGGGTCAGTTCGAAACGATGGCACCTGCAACCTGGTTGATCGGTATCGGTTGGAATGGCCTGGCCGGTGTATTTGCCTGGGTGGCCGCCTGGTTGATGCTCTTTGCCATGAGTTACGCCTGTGCGGCCTTATTCTCGGGTTTGGTCATCGTCAGCCGGTTAGTGGACTGGTTGGGCAAATCAACTTATCCGCAAGTGCGACGCCATGGTTCGGACCGTGTGCTGCAGTCAGTCTGGGTGAGCGTTTCCAGTACGGTGATTTATCTGCTGGGTTGGTTAATGACCTTGCCCTTGTGGTTGATTCCCGGCCTGGCTTTTGTGCTGCCGGTGGGGTGGTTGGCCTGGTTCAATACACGGACTTTAGCCTTTGATGCGCTGACTAACCATGCAGATGATGCAGAGATCCGTACGCTGCGCCGCCAGTATCGCGGCAGCTTCTTTGTGCTGGGCGCCGTAGGCGCCTTGATGGCGCATATTCCGATTCTGGGATTTTTTGCTGCATCGTTTACTGCATTGATGTTTGCGGTGGCTGGTCTGGAAGTGCTGAGCCTGTCGCGCGGCCAGAGTGATGGCGCGGGCGAGGTGGTGGAAGGCGAAGTGATTGTTATGGGGAGTCGATTGCGATGAGTGAAGTCAGAACGCCCACCTTTGGCGCCATCATTATTGGCGACGAGATTCTTTCCGGAAAACGAACGGACAAACATTTCACGTGGTTGGCCGGTGTGATGGCCCAACGTGGTTTGCGTCTTTCATGGGCAGAGTATCTGGGTGATGATCGTGCGCGATTGGCTTCGGTGTTCCGCCGAACGCGGGAGTCTGGTGATGTTGTGTTCTCGTTCGGTGGTATCGGGAATACACCGGATGACCACACCCGTCAGGCCGCAGCCGAGGCATTTAATGTAGCGCTCACACTGCACCCGGATGCCGAGCGTGAAATCCGTGCGCGCTTTGCCGCAGACGAAGTGACGCCGCAACGTCTGTTGCTGGGAACCTTTCCGGCAGGTTCGGCAATTATTCCGAACCCGTTTAACCGGATTCCCGGTTTCATGATGCATCAGCACTACTTTGTACCAGGCTTCCCGCAGATGGCACACCCGATGCTCGAGTGGGCGCTGGATACTTATTACAGCCGTTATTTCAATCGTGAGCCGGATGTAGATCGGGCGATTCTGCTGACCGGTGAAGGTGCTTACGAGAGTGCGTTGCTGGATCTGATGGAGCGGATTGTTGCCAGCTACCCGGATTTGCGATTGTTTTCATTGCCATCGCTCACCGAAGAAGGCGTACGGCGGCACCTGGAGTTAGGCGTTGCTGGCCCTGCTGCCCGCGTTGAACAGGCGCTACTGGAAATTATTGCCGAGGTAGAGCGCCGTAAGCTTGCCTGGCGCTACCGCGATTAATACATCACAGGTGATTATTTACCGGGGCTGATAACAGCCTTGGCACGGCCATCGGGTGCATTGCTGATGGTTGGTGCGGTAGTGCTCGGTAGCGTGGCCTTGCTCGGCGCTGGTAAAAAGCCAGTGGGCTTGGGCGGATGCGGTGCTGGTGCAGGCTGTGCTGGTAATGCTTTGCCTACTTCCGGAATCGGCTGGCCCTTGGCCAGGATCTGGTAACGCTCGGTGACGTTGTCGTAAATAATCACTTCGCCCTTGGCGTCATCCGTCGATGTCTTGATGCGGGCCTGGTCGAAGAAAATGAATTTGTCAGTGCGATCGTCATACTCGATGCGCTCGCCCCAGCCTTCCATCCAGCCCTTGCCATCATTTTCACGTTGTTTGACATGCGCAAGCTTGCTGGCTGATCCGGTGGCAACGCTTTTGCTGAAACCAGCTGCATCCTGTTTGATGACCACCTTGTCGGCCGTGAGCAGGCGGGAGCCCTGGGTCATGCGCACCTGGCCGATGTAGTTATAGAGCTTCCGGTATTCGTCCATACTGGCGCTATTGGCGCGGAAGTCCATCGGTTTGCTGCTATCTGTTTTGTCAGCCAGTGCGGGGGCAACGAGGAGTGCCGAAATGGCTGTGGCAAGCGATACGCGAATGATTGATTTCATAAGAGTTAGCGCTTGTAACTGCCCGTGACATTGCTATGGAAGCTGAAGGTCTGCGTCACGTTATCGGCTTCGAAACCGGCGCCGCTGATCCATGAGCTACCCTGCTGTACGCGCGCAAAACCGGGTGTGCGGGCACGCTCTTCATCCACCAGCACATGCATATGCGGTGCAGTGAGCGTGAGCGCCGGTTTGCCGCCCTGTGCCGGGCGTACGGCTTTTACGTCACCTGTGAGATCCACTTCTGAACCATCACTGTTTAAAACGGCCTGATTTGCATTAACAGTTGATGTGGCGGCGCTGATATAAAAGCGTTGCAGCAAAGGTTTCTGGATGACGCTGCTTTCATCATCAGGAAAGTGCCGGAGTTCCGAACCTTGTAAGCCCGCTTTGCGGTTGCCCGTTTGGTCGTAGCTGATGGCAGTAAAATGCTTAACAATGGTGTCCGGGTCATGACGAAAGCGGCCCCCAATATCGACAGGGTCCGCAGTGGCGACAATGTTCAGCCAGTAGGAGAGTGCGGCCAGCAGTGTCATCAGTCCGATGGGGAAGGCTGCGGTGACGATGTCACGCAGGACAGGTTGAACGACGGCGCCAGGCGTACGGTTGAACATAGTCAGTGAATGCCGCTGTTCAGGAAGGCATCGAGTTTGCCTTGCGCCTGAAGAATGTGTTCGCAGACAGTACGAACGGCGCCCCGGCCGCCACTTTCAGCGGTGACCAGGTCAGCGCTCTGTTTTACGACGCCGACGGCGTTGACCGGTGCGGCAGAGAAGGCACAGGCTTTCATCACAGCGAGATCGATGAGGTCATCCCCCATGAAACCGGCTTGTGCGAAATCCAGCCCGGCTTCTTTCAGCCAGGTACCGAACACTTGATGCTTGTCGCTCACGCCTTGTGCCAGATGGGTGATGCCCAGGTTCTTGGCGCGATGCTCAACGGCGGCCGAAGAGCGGCCGGTGATCCAGCCTACCGTGATGCCAGACTTTTGCAGCATGCGGATACCGGCGCCATCAAGGGTATAGAAGGTTTTGGTTTCAGTACCGTCGGGCAGGTAGGTTAATGTGCCATCGGTCATGACGCCATCGATGTCGAAGGCCATGAACTTCAGATTTTTCAGTGCTTGTGACATCAGACAACCTTGGCTTTAAACAGGTCGTGCATATTGAGTGCGCCGGCCAGTGCGCCCTGGGCATCGACCACAATCAGCTGGTTGATACGGTATTTTTCCATGAGCGCGACCGCTTCAACAGCAAGCTTGTCGGCACGGATGGTTTTGGGCGCAGCCGTCATGACTTCGCTGACTTTAACCTGTTGCAAATTCAGTTGTTTGCCGAAGGCACGACGCAGATCGCCATCCGTAAAAATGCCGAGCACGTGATCCTGGGCGTCACAAATGACCGTCATGCCCAGAGAACCGCGCGAAATGGCGAGGACGGCATCGGCCAGTGAACTATCTGGTCGAACGCAGGGAAGGTCTGCTTTAGCGTGCATGACATCATGTACGTGTGTCAGCAGGCGGCGGCCTAAGGCGCCACCGGGATGCGATAGCGCAAAATCTTCCGGGCTGAAGCCACGAGCTTCCAGCAATGCCACAGCCAAGGCATCGCCAAGGGCGAGTGCGGCAGTGGTGCTGGTAGTAGGTGCCAGATTGTGCGGGCAGGCTTCACGGGCAACGCTACCATCTAATGCCACATCAGCCTCTTTAGCTAAGGTGGACTGTGGGTTACCGGTGAGCGCAATAACCTGAGTGCCAAGTCGGCGCAATACCGGCAGGATGTTCAAAAGCTCTTCGGATTCACCGGAATAGGACAGTGCCAGAAAGATATCGGCGCCGGTAATCATGCCCAGATCACCATGGCTGGCTTCGGCGGGGTGTACAAAATAAGCTGGTGTGCCGGTAGAGGCAAAGGTAGCCGCCATTTTGCGGGCGATATGGCCGGACTTGCCCATGCCGGAGACGATGACGCGTCCTTGGGTCGACAGCAGTAAACGTACTGCCTGAACAAAGGCATCGCCCAGTCTGGGCGCCAGATCCAGGAGCGCTTCGGCTTCTGTACGCAATACGCCGCGCGCCAGATTCAAAATCCGGTCGGTATCGGGTTCTGCAAAATTATTTGCAGCATCAGCGGATGGGTGTGCAGACATGGGTTGCGGCAGAGGTATGATTGTGTTCGAGTATAACAAACCAGTAGCGCCAGCCCGGTGCGAATGACCTATCGATCGCCATGTCCACCCTGTCTCTAGTCCTGATGCTGCTTGCCGCTTCGGTTTTCGGGGTGATTCTGGTGCGCCGGGTGAATATGCCCCCGATGTTCGGGTACCTGCTGGTCGGCCTGTTGATCGGACCGCATGCGCTGTCCTTGCTTAAAAATGTAAAGGCCGCCAATACCTTAGCCGAGTTCGGCGTGGTCTTTCTGATGTTCTCGATCGGGCTGGAGTTTTCAGTAGCGCGTCTGTTTACGATGCGCAAAACCGTATTTGGTTTCGGGATGGCGCAGGTGCTGGTGACGATGAGTATCGTGACGGGGCTTGCCATGCTGGCGGGGCTTTCCTGGCAACCCGGGTTGGCGCTCGGCGGTGCGGTGGCCATGTCATCGACAGCGGTGCTATCCAAGTTGCTGGTAGAGCGTCGTGAGCTGCAAGCGCCACATGGCCGCGAAGTGATGGGCGTACTCCTGGCGCAAGATCTGATTGTGGTGCCTTTGCTGATTATGATTCCGGCATTGGGCCAGCCAGCGGCAGATATGGTGATGGAAGTGGGCGTCGCCTTGCTGAAAGCCACGGTTGTATTGGGCGTGGTTCTTTTTCTCGGACAGAAGTGGATGCGCCGTTGGTTCCATATCGTGGCGCGCGGTAAATCCTCCGAGCTTTTTGTGCTGAATGTGTTGCTGGTGACGCTGGGGCTGGCTTATGTGACAGAAGAGGCCGGGCTGTCGCTGGCGCTGGGTGCATTTGTGGCCGGCATGCTGATTTCCGAAACCGAATACAGGCATCAGGTGGAAGAGGACATCAAACCATTCCGTGATGTGCTCATGGGGCTGTTTTTTGTCACGATCGGCATGATGCTTAATCCCACCGTGATCTGGAATCAGTTCTGGCTTGTCTTGCTGCTGGTCGTGGGTGTGTTGCTGGTTAAGGCGGTGATTGTGTATGCCTTGTCCCGTGCCTTCGGTGGTAGCCAATCCACGGGCTTGCGTTCGGCGCTCTGGTTGGCGGCGGGCGGTGAATTCGGTTTTGTGTTGCTGACGGAAATTGCAACGGCAAAATTGGCACCGCGTCCGATCATTCAGGTGGTGCTGGCCGCGTTGCTGATCTCGATGATGCTGGCACCGATTATCGTGCACTGGTGTGATCGTATTGTGATCCGTTTCTCGGCGGGCGAGTGGCTGGCGCGCTCCATGCAGCTGACACAGCTGGCCGCCGCCTCGATTGCCACGCAGAAACATGCAGTGCTCTGCGGTTTCGGCCGGAGCGGACAGTCGCTGGCGCGGATTTTGGCGCAGGAAAATATCAGCTACGTCGCTTTAGATCTGGATCCAGAGCGGGTGCGCGGCGCAGAAAAGGGTGGCGAATCGGTCATGTTTGGTGATGCCGGTCGGCGAGAGAATCTGATTGCAGCGGGTGTTAAACGGGCAAGCGTGGTGGTGATTACGTTTGCCGATACACCAACCGCAGAAAAAGTGCTGCACTACTGTCGCGAATTGCGACCGGATTTGCCGGTACTGGTCCGTACGGAAGATGAGCGCGAGTTGCCACGACTGGTGGCGGCGGGGGCGGCGGAAGTGGTGCCGGATGCGCAAGAAGCCAGCCTGATGCTGGGGTCGCATGCGTTGCTATTGATGGGTGTGCCGCTCAATCGTGTGATGCGTCGGGCGCGTGATGCCCGCAATGCCCGCTACCGTTTGTTGCGCGGTTTCTTTAAAGGGATGTCGGATCAGGCGGAAGAAGCGGATGCCGAGTCGGCTCGCATGTATTCTGTGTTGATCGAGTCAGGTTCGTTCGGGATCGGTCAGACGCTTGAAGCGCTGGCGCTGCGCGATGTGGAAGTGAGTGCTATCCGTCGTCACGGGATTCGCGGTCTCGAACCTGGCCCGGAGACATGCCTTCAAGAAGGTGATGTGGTCGTACTCCTCGGCAGCCCGAATGCGATGGCTGCTGCCGAGGCAAAGTTACTGCAAGGTGTCTAGTTAGTTAACGCCTTGCGTTGTGGGCTGCTGGTCGCCGCTAGGCAACGGGGTGACTGAACCCTGTGTTTTAGCAGCATCTTCTTTAGCGTTCTGATCCAGTGCCTGCGCTTGTGGTTCCTGGATGATGGTGATCAAAGAAGTTTTGACGACGCGTTGTACGCCAGCGGTGGTTCGGGTGATTTCAACGCCACGTTCCAGTTCGCTCTGGGTCAGGATGCCCAATACGTAAACAACGCCGTTTTCCGTGATGACTTTGAAGGCATTCGCCAGTTCCGGATTGTCGCCAACCAGGCGGCTTTTAACCTTGGAGGTGATGAACGCATCATTGTTGCGGACATCCAGCGCGGTGACAGGGCCTACGGTCAGCTGATTGTCGACACCTTTAACACCGGAGATCGCTTTAACGACATCGGTAGCCTTTTGCTTATCTGCTTCGGTAGCGACTTCACCGGTGAGCAGCACGCGTCCGTTGAAAGCATTAGCAATAATATGTGCGTCTTTTGTCGTGCCTATTTCACTCAGCGGTGTTGCTGCCTGGATATCAATCCATGCATCCTTGGAATAGGTGGTAAAAGGTCGGCGATCTGCCAGCACAATGGCACTGGCGGCAACGGCACCAATAATCGCGGTTTCTATACAGGCAGTCAGTTGGGTCGAAATGCAGATCGCGGCAACGGCCGTGACGATAGTGCGCTTGGCGTTGAACTTCATGCTTCTTCCCCGAGCAGCGAGACATCAATGCCATCGCACAGCGCGTGAATAATCGTTAGATGAGTTTCCTGCGTGCGGGCAGTTCGGTCGGCCGGCGCGCAGAGATGAACGTCTCCCTCGCGCAGCATGGCGCCGATCTGGCCGCCACCCTTGCCGGTGAGGGCAATGATTTTCATATCATGGTCGTGGGCCGATTTAATGGCTTCGATAACATTCTTGGAATTGCCCGACGTCGAAATGGCCAGCAGGATGTCGCCGGGGTGACCCAGTGCGCGCACCTGTTTGGAAAACACCACATCGTAAGCGTAGTCATTGGCAATGGCCGTCAGGATTGAAGAATCCGTCGTCAGCGCAATAGCTGCCAGCTCCTGACGCTCGCGTTCGAAGCGACCAACCAGTTCTGCGGCGAAATGCTGGGCATCTCCAGCGGAACCGCCGTTGCCGCACGCCAGAATCTTGCCGCCGGCGATGAGTGCTTCGACCATGGTGTCGATAGCCTGTGCTACCGGTGCGCTCAGTGTTTCTGCGGCACGCAGTTTGGTTTGAGCGCTATCTTCAAAATGACGTTTAACGCGGGCTTGCAAATCCATGAGGCTGCTCCGTAATTGACTGACCAGTAAGCCAAGAAAAGTTACATTGATCTTAACATGGGCCAGCCATGGGCTTGATCGATATACGTTTTAGTCGGAAAGACGCACGCTGATTTCAAAGCGCAAACGGCGCCAAGGTGATTCGTCAGGGCGAAGTGCGACAACGCGGGCGACCAGAGGCTCGCCGCGATCCATGGCACGCGCCACGGCCTTGTTTTCCCGGCGCGGCACGAAGCCGAGTAACTGTCCCTGCCATAGCACCTGGATGGCATTGCTGTCGTGCGGGTTGTCTGGTTGCCGTTTCAGTGTCAGTGAGTCGCCAACGCGGATTTGCGCCACGACATCCGGCAAGGCATGAAACTGGCTACCCGCCAGCGGTGAAGACTGGATCAGCAGGGTAGCTTGGCCTTGCTTGGCGGGCGTATTGCTATCGGGTGGGCTGATCTGGGTGGCAAAGACTGTCTGGCAAAACAGTAGCGCACAGGTGATCGCGCCCAGAAAACTGCGGTGTAGGAAGCCCGGTGTTGGGCTAATCGGCTTGAAAGGCATCTTTAATCCATTCCAGTTGGTCTGTATTGAGGCTGCCCAGCAAAACGCAGTCGAAGCGACAAGGGCGTTCGGCCTGCCGTGGATAGCGTAGGAGATAACAGCGGGCCGCGTGAATGATGCGCTGCTGTTTACGGTTATCGATACTGGCCGCTGCGCCACCAAAACGGGTATTGCGTCTGAGGCGAACTTCTACAAATACCAACGTGTTGCCATCGAGCGCGATGCAGTCTATTTCGCCACCGCGTACCCGGTAGTTGCGCATCAGGATACGTAGTCCGGCGCGTTCCAGATGGGCCGATGCCAGATCTTCGGCTGCATTGCCGGCCACTTGCTTGGGGGTGAGCGTGGTATCTTGGTATGGCATACGCTTTTTCAATCAAGTTCATTTAACTAATCGCAATGGCTACTTTAACGCAAGCGCCGGAAAACAGCACTGCCGCACTTTATGTGGTGGCAACGCCTATTGGTAATCTGGAAGATCTCAGCCCGCGCGCTGCTCGGATTCTGCGTGAGGTGGCGGTTGTCGCTGCTGAAGATACGCGCCGCACAGCGACGCTCTTGCGACATGTGGGTAGTGGCGCAACGATGCTGGTGGCGGATGAACATCACGAACAGCGGGCGGCGCAGAAGATCGCCGCGCATCTGGCAGCAGGACAGTCGGTCGCGTTGGTGAGCGATGCCGGTACGCCGGCGATTTCAGACCCCGGTGGTCGTGTGGTTGCCGCACTCCGTGCTGAAGGTTGGCCAATCGTAGCGGTGCCCGGTGCCTGTGCAGCGGCAGCCGCATTATCGATTGCCGGTTTGACACATGCGGGTGGCGGCTGGATTTTTGCCGGCTTCCTGCCAACGAAGACGCAGGAACGTCTTCGTGTACTGGCAGATTGGAAATTGCGCGCGAGTAGTGATCTGGCCCTGGTGTTTTATGAGGCGCCGCATCGGATTGATGAAACGCTGGCCGCTTTGGTCGAAGCCTTCGGTATCGAGCGGGAAATTCTGATCGGGCGAGAGCTGACTAAAGTATTTGAACAGTCGGTACGCTTGCCTTTAGGTGAAGCGGTAGCCTGGTTGGAAAGCGATGCGAATCATGCGCGCGGGGAGTTTGTGCTGGTGGTCTTTCCGCCGGTTGAACAGAAGGTGGTTGTAACCGGTCTCGATGATGCCGCCGAAAAAGTGGTGTCGACGCTGGTTGCGGCAGGCTTGCCGACCAAGCAGGTGGCTCAGATTGCCCAGCAATTAACCGGGGCGCCTAAAGATCTGCTCTATCAGCGGGCGCTGGCACTCAAAGACTGATTGCCTGTGATGGCTGCGGCGGGCGTAAAATGCGCCTATCAATGAATTTAGCTCAAGGATGCTGCCGTGACTGCTGCGATTAACGAACTCATTCTTCGCCAACCGGATGATTGGCATATCCACCTGCGCGATGATGCCGCACTGGCGGTGACGGTGCCGCATGTGGCGCATCAATTTGCGCGGGCCATTATCATGCCGAATCTGCGTCCGCCGGTAACAACGGTTGCAGCAGCGCAGGCGTATCGTGATCGTATTCTCGCAGCGCGTCCGGCAGGCTCGGATTTTGATCCGCTGATGACGCTCTATCTGACGGATACCACGTCGCCGGAAGAGATTGTCAAAGCCAAGGCTTCGGGGTTTGTGAAGGCTGTAAAGCTCTATCCGGCGGGCGCAACAACTAACTCCGATGCGGGTGTTAGCGCGATTGAAAAGACCTATCCCGCGCTGGCAGAAATGGCAGCGCAAGGGGTGCCTCTGTTGGTGCACGGTGAGGTGACGGATCCGGCGGTAGATCTGTTTGATCGTGAAGCGGCGTTTATCGAACAAGTGCTTAAGCCATTGCTGAATAAGTTTCCGGATCTGCGGGTGGTGTTTGAACACATCACCACGGCAGACGCAGCCGCTTTTGTGCGCAGTGCGGGCGATCGTGTTGGCGCAACGATTACCGCGCACCATCTGCTCTATAACCGCAATGCGATTTTCCAGGGCGGTGTGCGCCCTCACTACTACTGTCTGCCGGTGTTGAAACGTGAGCGTCATCGCGAGGCGCTGGTTGAAGCCGCAACCTCCGGTGCCAAGCAGTTCTTTCTGGGCACCGATTCTGCACCGCATGCCAAACTCACCAAAGAGGCAGCCTGTGGCTGCGCTGGCTGCTACACCGCGGGGGAGGCGCTGCAGATGTATGCGATGGCGTTTGATGCGGCTGGTGCATTGGATAGCCTGGAAGGCTTTGCCAGCCTGCATGGCCCGGCCTTCTATGGCTTGCCGGTGAACGAACGCAAGGTGGTGTTGCGTCGCGTGCCATCGACGGTGCCCACTGGCTACCCATACATCAATGGCGATACGCTTGTGCCATTAGAGGGCGGAAATACGCTGCCCTGGTCTTTTGCCCACGTATAATGATCTCGGGAAGTCGCCCAGGCAGCCGCTGCGTACCGTGAGGTGCGGGGAGGAAAGTCCGGGCTCCATTGAGCAGGATGCCGGCTAACGGCCGGGCACCGTGAGGTGACGGAAAGTCCTACTGGAAGCAGTGGGCAATGATGATGAGTGTCTGAGTCCGGTTCGTCCCGTCTCATGATCATTGGCAACAGAAAGCAAACCGCCGATGGCGTCAGACGCCAGGTAAGGGTGAAAGGGTGAGGTAAGAGCTCACCGCGTCCGGGGCCAACGCCGGACGGCACGGTAAACCCCATCCGGAGCAAGACCAAATAGGGAAGCATGGCGTGGCTCGCGTCGCTTCCGGGTAGGTTGCTTGAGCGTTCCGGCAACGGATCGCCTAGAGGAATGGCTGCCACGCGGCCGGGTTCGCCCGGCTGTGCACAGAACCCGGCTTATCGGGCGACTTTCCACCTAATTTTTGCAAGATCCATGAATCGCTATTCCGAAACTGGGGTGGCGATTTTTTATTGGGCGGCCGGAAAAATATTTTTGTGGATAACTTTGTGGATTTTCTTCACGAGGCACTTTAAGTGCCGATTTTGGCGCATTGATTTATATGGATATTTTGCGCGGCAGCTCTCTGCGAAAAGTGCGCTAACCCCTTGTTGTCATTAGGAAAAATCTGAAAAAAGACCTTGACCTGGTTATTTTTGTTGATTAAAGTGGAAAAAAGTGGGGAAAAGTGGGAATCCGCTCATCCGCACCCTGTTTAATTTTTGAAAAACGGTCATGTCCTTTCAAGGTGCCATCGCTCTAACGCTCGACGCTAAAGGTCGGCTCGCCATTCCGGCGCGCCACCGGGAGCCGTTGTCGTCTGTGCTGGCCGGACGTGATGCAGCGTCGGAAAGCGGCGGTCTGATTCTGACCGCGCACCCGCATCGTTGCCTGTTGCTGTATCCGGAACCAGCCTGGACGCCGATTCGTGATCGCATTCTCAAGGCGCCAAGTTTTGATACGCGTTCGGCTGCACTGAAGCGTGTGCTGATTGGTAATGCACGTGAAGAAGCGATGGATTCGGCAGGTCGTTTGCTGATCGCCCCAGAGTTGCGTGACTTTGCCGGTCTGGAACGCAAGGTGTGGATGGTGGGTCTGGGCTCGCACTTCGAATTGTGGAGCGATGCCGGTTGGCAGGCGCAGAATGCGGCCGCCGTTGAAGTGTTGCAGTCCGCCGAACCGCCTGCCGGCTTTGAGGACTTCGCACTGTGATGAGCCGCGTCGAGGTGAGTAGCCCGCAGCCTCGCGCCCCCAGTGTCTCCGTCTCCCTCGCAGAATCGGCCAACCCGGTGTCCGAGTTTCATCAGACCGTATTGCTGGATGAGGCCGTTGAAGCGCTCGCGATTCGTCCGGATGGTTGCTATATCGATGCAACCTTCGGCCGTGGTGGCCACTCCCGAAAAATTCTGTCACAGCTCGGCCCGAATGGTCGACTGCTGTCGCTTGATCGTGACCCGCAGGCTATTGCCTCGGGTGCGTTGCTGAACGATCCGCGTTTCACCCTGGCGCATACCGCGTTTGCCGGTATGGCAGAGGCTGCGGCCAATGCCGGTATCTCGCAAGTGGATGGCGTGCTCTTTGATCTCGGATTGTCGTCGCCGCAACTGGATACGGCGTCACGTGGATTTTCTTTCCGGTTTGATGCGCCGCTGGATATGCGCATGGATACAACCCGTGGACAAACGGCTGCGGCCTGGTTGGCGGAAGTCGATGAAAAAACTTTGGCGGAGGTAATTAAGGACTATGGCGAAGAACGGTTTGCTGTCTCGATTGCAAAGAAGATTGTGGTTGCTCGGGCCGAGCGTCCTATCACCACAACAGGGGAGCTTGCAGCGCTCGTACGTTCGTGCGTGCGCACCCGTGAGCCCGGCCAGGATGCGGCGACGCGCACCTTCCAGGCTGTACGGATTTATCTCAATCAAGAGCTCGGCCAGCTGGCGCTAACCTTGCCGCAGGCGATGGATCTGCTCAAGCCGGGCGGCCGCCTGGTGGTGATCAGCTTTCATTCTCTGGAAGATCGTGTGGTTAAGCGCTTTGTACAGGCGGGTGCCAACCCGGCAGAGCCGCCCAAGGGTGTGCCACTCACAGCGGCACAACTGCCAAAGCCAAAGTTGGCAGTGATTGGCAAGCCCGTTAAGGCGACCACCGCTGAAGTGTCTGCCAACCCGCGTGCGCGTAGTGCCATTATGCGTATCGCAGAAAAGCTGGCGGCCTAAGGATGCGCCGGCTTAATCTCCTTCTGATTGTGGTGGTGCTGGTTTCGGCCATTGGCGTAATCACTAGCCAGCATCAGGCACGCAAGCGTTTACAGGCGCTGGAGCAGGAGCGTGATCGCACCAATAATCTGGAAGTCGAGTTTGGCCAGTTGCAGCTGGAGATGTCTTCCTGGGCTGCGCATACGCGCATTGAAAAAATTGCACGCGAAAAACTGGGCATGCAGCCGCCCGACATGAAAAAAGTTCAGAAGCTGGGAGGTGGGCAATGAGCCGTAAGGATCATCGCTTTACCGAAAGCCCGGTGCTAAAGGACCAGCTTGCGAGCTGGCGTATTCATTTTGTATCGGCGCTTATTTTTGGCGCGCTTCTGGCGCTGGTGGGCCGTGCGTTTTATCTGCAGCTGATTCACGAAGATTTTCTGCAGGAGCGCGGTGATGCGCGTTACCGTCGTGTGCTGGAGATTCCGGCATCGCGCGGCAAGATTCTGGATCGTCATGGCGACATGCTGGCGCAATCCACGCCAATGCGTGCCGTGTGGGCAACGGCCGATGCCAAGCTGGACAAAGAGCAGTTAAAGGCTCTGGGTGACCTGCTGGAAATGGATCCGCGTCAGATCGAAAAGAAGCTGAATGGCGACAAGAATTTCGTCTATCTGAAGCACCAGGTGTCGCCGGATGCCGCCGCGCGTATTGCGGCACTGAAGTTGCCCGGCATCCAGATGGATCGTGAGTACAGCCGCTTTTACCCGGCAGGCGATATGGTGGCTCACATGGTGGGCTTTACCGGTAAAGATGATCGTGGCCAGGAAGGTGTTGAACTGGCGTTTGAATCGCGTCTGATCGGCACCAACGGTGAGCGTACGGTTATCAAGGATCGTCGTGGGCAGATCGTTGAAGAAGTCGGTTCGGAGCGGCCGCCACAGGATGGTGAAGACATCCAGCTGGCGATTGATTCAAAGATCCAGTTCATCGCATTCAATGCGCTGCGTAACGCGGTCGACAAATTCAATGCCAAGGGCGGCAGCGTCATCGTGGCTGATATCAAGACGGGCGAGATCCTGGCCTTGGCAAACTGGCCCACGTACAACCCGAATAACCGTTCACAGCTTTCTGGCGGGCAATTGCGCAACCGTGCGGTGACCGATAGTTTTGAACCGGGTTCGACCATGAAGCCCTTCATTGCAGCATTGGCGCTGGATCGCGGCAAATACAAGTTTGATTCCATCATTAATTGCGCACCAGGCAAAATGACCATCGGCACGGCCACTATTAGTGACGCGCATCCTCATGGCGCATTAACGTTGGCGCAGGTGATCCAGAAGTCATCCAACATCGGCGCCACGAAGATTGCGCTGGGCTTCCCTTCGGAAGATATGTGGACCATGTTCTCCAAGGTGGGCTTTGGTAAACCGGTGGGCCTGGGTTTTCCTGGCGAAGTCGGTGGTCGTCTGCGCCCCTGGCAGACCTGGAAACCGATTGAACAGGCCACCATGTCTTATGGACACGGCATTTCGGTCACCGTAGTGCAACTGGCGCATGCCTATACGGCGTTTGCGCGTGATGGCGATACGGTACCCCTCTCATTGCTCAAGACCAAAGGCCAGGTCGCGGGTCAGCCAGTATTTGCACCAGAAACCTCACGCCAGGTTCGCCTGATGCTGGAGATGGTGGTGAGCCCTGAAGGAACGGCTAATAAAGCCGCTGTGCCGGGTTATCGCGTTGGCGGCAAAACCGGTACGGCGCATAAGCTGGTGGGCGGGCGCTATGCAAATAAATATCTGGCTTCCTTCGTAGGCATTGGGCCGATCTCTGATCCACGTCTGGTTGTGGGTGTGGTCGTGGATGAGCCGGTTGGTGGTCACTATGGTGGTGACGTGGCAGGGCCAGTATTTTCGGAAGTGATGGGTGGCGCGTTGCGTACCCTGGGTGTGCCGCAGGATAAGGATTCCACGCCGGCTGCATTGAAGGTGGCTTCAACGCCGGTAGCCGCGAGCGCGGCACCAGCTAATGTGCCGACTGGTGCCGCCAAGAAGAAAGGAGCGCATTGATGGCGCCACTTTCAACGCGTGAAAATGTGCTGAGCTGGCTTCAGGCGCATGGTGTGCGGCCAACGGGCGTTTGTGCCGACAGTCGCCGTGTGCGCGCTGGCGATCTGTTTGTGGCCGAAGGTGCCGAGTCCGGCGCACGCGCGGTGTATGCCCGTGATGCGCTGGCCAATGGGGCATGCGCCGCGCTATGGTCTGCAGATATTCCTTTGTGCGAGGCCGAGTTTGGCGGCGCACCAGTTGTTGCCGTTAGTGGGTTGCATGCGCTAGTCGGGCCGATTGCCCATCAGGTCTATGGCAACCCCAGTGCACATCTGAGAGTGTTGGCAGTCACTGGTACCAATGGCAAAACAACAGTAACGCAGTGGCTGGCACAAACCATGCCTGGACGTTGCGCAGTGGTGGGTACGCTGGGCGCCGGATATCCCGACGCCATGGTTGAAACCGGATTTACAACACCAGATGCTGCGCAATATGCGCATCTGTTGGCAGATTTTGTTGCAGATGGTGCAACGGCGTGCGCCGTTGAAGCCAGCTCGATTGGTATCGAAGAAGCCCGTATGGCCGGTAGCTTGGTTGATTGCGCAGTCTTCACGAATCTAACGCGCGATCATCTGGACTATCACCAGACCATGGAAGCTTATGCCGCAGCCAAGGCCAAGCTGTTCGTCTGGGATGGGCTGCGTGCGGCTGTCATTAATCATGACGATGCCTTTGGTCGTGAACTGTTGGCAAAGACAACGGCCAAACTGATTGTGGGCTACGGATTGACTGCGCGGCCGGCAATGCTGGCCGAGGGCATCGCCTGGGTGGGTGCAGAGTGCGTGCAAACGACAGCGCAGGGCATGAGCGCGACACTGGTTTTTGGCGATGAACGCCTGGCGTTTGCAACGCAGATCCTGGGCCGTCATAACCTATCGAATCTGTTGGCCGTTGCTGCGGTGCTTGTGGCACAAGGCTTGTCTCCAGCTGAGATCGTGATCGAACTGGGTAAGCTGCAGCCACCGGCAGGGCGTATGGCCTGTCAGGGTGGTGATAATGCGCCGCTGGTGGTGGTCGATTACGCGCATACCCCGGATGCACTGGCCAATATTCTTGCGGCCTTGCGTGATGTCGCTCGCGCCCGGGGTGGCAAACTGGTTTGTCTCTTCGGTTGCGGTGGCGATCGGGATCCGGGTAAGCGCCCCGAGATGGGACGCGTTGCTGTGGCCGGTGCCGATCTAGTCTGCATTACCTCGGACAACCCGCGCTGGGAAACGCCGGCAGCTATTCTGCAGGCGATTGCAGCAGGCGCGCCTACAGCCCAAGTGATTGAAGATCGTGCGCAAGCCATTCAGCAGATGATTGCCCAAGCGGCTGCCAGTGATGTGGTGCTGCTTGCGGGCAAGGGTCACGAAACTGAGCAGGAAATTCGTGGACAGCGTTATCCCTTCGATGATGCGGCTCATGCTAAGGCTGCCTTAGCTGCCTGGTCCGCGCATCATTTGGCGGGCGTGGAGGTCTGATATGGCGATGAAACCTCAGCGCTCCGTACGTCTGGCTGAAGCCGTGCCGCTGTCACTGGTAACGGACTGGTTGTCTGCTGCCTTGCCTGCTGCGTCGGCCAGTGTGATGGTGCAGGGTGTCTCGACAGATACGCGTACGTTACAACCTGGCGACCTCTTTATTGCTTTACGTGGCGAACAGTTTGATGCGCATGACTTCCTGGACGAAGTCCGCGAAGCCGGTGCCGTGGCTGCGGTAGTTGAAGCGGGCCATCCGATGCTGTCTTCGCCGGCGCTGGATGGTTGGCCGCTGATTGTTTGTGATGACACCCGTGATGCATTGGGTACGCTGGGGCAGGCATGGCGTCAACGCTATAGCTTGCCTGTCGTAGCGGTGACAGGTTCCAACGGCAAGACCACGACTAAAGAAATCGTCACGCATCTCTTTGCTGCAGCGGTCGGTGCCGATGCTGTGTTGAGTACGCTAGGCAACTTCAATAACGAGATCGGCTTGCCGCTCACGCTTTTGCGATTGGCCCCGCAGCATCGCTATGCCGTGATTGAGTTGGGCATGAGTCATCCGGGAGAAATCGCTGCATTAGCGCAACTGGCGCAGCCATCGGTTGCCATCGTGACCAACGCACAGCGTGCACACCTTGCTGGCATGGGTTCGCTGGTGGGTGTTGCAGAAGAAAAGGGTAGCTTGTTTGATGCGCTGCCTGAGACGGGTGCCGCGATTGTTAATCTCGATGACCCGCACGCAGATCAATGGCTGGCGCGAATCCAGCCTGGTCGCCGCACATTGGGCACACATGTGTTGTCTGCGACGCAATCTGTTGCGACGCTACCGTCGTTTGTTGCAGCAATTGAGGAAACCTCGTTGCAGGGTCAGGTTGTGCATATGAGCACGCCACAAGGTGATGTCATCGTGCACTTGCCGCTGACAGGTGTGCATAACGTCAGTAATGCCGCACAGGCAATGGCTGCCGGCTATGCAGCAGGCCTCGATGTGCAAAGCATGGCCGCCGCACTGGCAAGCTTTGGTGGCGTTGCCGGTCGGCTACAGCGCAAGCAGGCGCTGAGCGGTGCGCAAGTGATTGATGACACCTACAACGCCAATCCGGATTCCATGCGGGCCGCAATAGATGTATTGGCCTCGGGCCCTTCAGCCTCGCGCGCCGTTCTGGTCATGGGCGATATGGGTGAGGTAGGCGCTGAGAGTGAAGCACTCCATGCAGAGGTAGGTGTTTACGCCGCAGAGCGCGGTGTGGGTGCCCTGTATGCCGTAGGAGCGCTTTCTGCTGGCGCTGTTAAAGCCTATCAACAAAAAGGTGGCGGCGTAGCCCGTCACTTTGCTACGCAAGAAGACCTGGCGTTGGCATTAAAGAACAGCCTCGGTGCAGATGCCGTGGTTCTGGTTAAGGGTTCGCGTTCGTCACGGATGGAAAACGTGGTGAATGCATTGGTAGAACAAGGGTAGGGGCGACAAGATGCTACTTTGGCTTTTTGAATGGCTGGCACAGGACGTACGTGCTTTCAATGTTTTTGGTTATCTGACATTGCGCACAGTATTGGCCTCTTTGACGGCACTGTTGATCTGCTGGATCGCAGGGCCGGCAGTCATTCGTTGGCTGGCCGCTAAAAAGATTGGTCAGGCAGTGCGTACCGATGGCCCGCAGACACATCTGGTGAAATCGGGTACGCCAACCATGGGTGGCGTGCTGATTCTGATCGCTACTGGACTGTCGACGTTGCTTTGGGGTGATCTGGAAAACCGTTACGTTTGGGTCGTGCTGTTGGTGACCTTGGGTACCGGTGCAGTCGGTTGGTATGACGATTGGCGCAAAGTGGTCTACCGCGATCCTAAAGGGCTGGCCAGTCGCTGGAAGTTCTTCTGGCAATCGGTGATCGGTCTAGCTGCTGCAGCATTTTTGGCGCTGACTGCCAATACGCCGATGCAGTTCCAGCTGATGCTGCCATTCTTCAAAGATGTAGCGATTCCGCTCGGCGTAGGTGGCTTCATCGTGCTGACGTATCTGGTGATTGTAGGTACATCAAATGCCGTGAATCTGACCGACGGTCTGGATGGTCTAGCCATCATGCCAGCTTGCATGGTTGCGGCAGCGCTGACGATTTTTGCCTACGTGGCCGGTAATGCGGTTTACGCCAAATATCTATTCATGCCTTACATGCCGGGCGCCGGCGAGATCTGCGTGCTGCTCGGTGCCTTGGTCGGCGCCGGTCTGGGGTTCCTCTGGTTCAACGCCTATCCGGCCGAAGTATTCATGGGTGATGTGGGTGCCCTGGCTATTGGTGCTGCACTGGGTACAACGGCCGTGATCGTACGTCAGGAAATCGTGCTCTTCATCATGGGTGGCGTCTTCGTTGCCGAAACCGTGTCGGTGATGATGCAGGTCGGGTACTTCAAGGCCACCAAAGGCAAGCGGATTTTCCGCATGGCGCCACTGCACCACCACTACGAACTGGGCGGTTGGAAAGAAACCCAGGTCGTTGTCCGTTTCTGGATCATCACGATCGTGCTGGTTCTGCTCGGTCTTTCTACCCTCAAGCTGCGTTAACCCATCAACGACGACATCATTGTGACCCGCTTCCTGAACGCCTCTCACGCCACCCCGGCAGACCTTAAAGGTCGTCGGGTGCTGGTCGTTGGGCTAGGCGAATCCGGCCTGGCGATGGCGAAATGGTTGGGTCAGCAACAGGCGCAGATTGCATTCGTTGATACACGTGCCGAACCCCCCGGTGTTCAGGCATTGTTATCGGCGGTGCCGGATGCTGAATGGCGTTGCAAGGGTCTGGTTCTGGATGCCGCTGCGATTGATCGCTGTTTGAGCGATATCGACATGCTGGCGCTATCGCCGGGCGTTGCTTTTGACCATCCTTTGGTGCTTGCCGCCAAAGCACGTGATCTGGCTGTCTGGTCGGAAATTGATTGCTTTGCTGTAGCACGCGCAGCACGCTGCCCGCAAAGCAAGGTGATTGCGATTACCGGTGCAAATGGCAAAACCACGACCACCGCGCTAACGGCACATATGCTGAATGTAGCAGGTGTTGCTGCAGTAGCCTGCGGCAATATTTCACCCTCGGTGCTAGATGCCTTCATGGTATGTGAAGCACGGGGTCAGTGGCCGCAAGTGTGGGTCATCGAGCTGTCGAGCTTCCAACTGGAAGCCACCAGCCACATGCACAGTGACGCGGCGATTATTCTTAATCTGAGTGAAGATCATCTTGATCGGCATTACAGCATGGCCGGCTACGCAGCGGCCAAGGCACGTATTTATGCGGGTTGCGCACATCCGGTTTGGAATCGTGCAGATATCTGGGCCGATGCTTATGGACTGGATCAGAAAAATACACAAAGTATTGGTGACGATGCGCCAACCGCGGCCAATGACTTTGGTCTGGTAGATGGACAACTCATGCTCGGCAAGTCGCCGGTTATGCCGCTCGAAACACTGCCTCTGTTAGGTCGTCACAATGCATTGAATGTGCAGGCTGCGCTGGCCTTGGCGATGCGAATGCTGCCGGCAGATAAATCACTGGCAGATCTGCTGCCGGGCGTGCTGTCCTTCAAGAGCCTGCCGCATCGCGTATCGCTGGTCACGACCATTGACGATGTGCGTTATGTCGATGATTCCAAAGCCACCAATGTGGGCGCCACGCTGGCCGCCATTGATGGTTTGCATGATGCCGCACGCGGCAAGCTGCTGCTGCTATTGGGTGGTGAAGGTAAAGGCCAGGATTTTGCACCACTGGTCGAACCGGTTGCACGTACCAGCCGTGCGGTGGCGCTGATTGGTAAGGATGCCGATGCGATCGGCAAGCTGATGCCCAAGACGATGCCGGTCAGCCGGTTTAATGACCTGCCATCGGCAACCCGCTGGCTGGCTGATCAGGCGCAACCGGGTGACACCGTATTGCTATCGCCTGCTTGCGCCAGTCTGGATATGTTCCGCAATTACGCCGAGCGTGCGCAGGTGTTTATCGACACCGTTAAGACGTTGACCTCTTGCGCGCCAGTTAAAGACGGGAGGGCGGCATGAACCGTCTGATGCGTATTATCAATTCCCCCGAAGATCAATCGGAAGTGGATCCGCTCTTGGTATGGAGTGCGCTGGCACTGCTGTTGATCGGCATGGTGATGGTTTATTCCGCCTCGATCGCTTTTGCCGAAGGTAGCCGTATCTTCGGTCGTAACCCGAACTACTTCCTGATTCGCCATGCAATCTTTCTGCTGATCGGTTTGACTGCAGCGGGCGCAGCGTTCCAGATCCCGATTCAGACCTGGCAGCGTTGGTCCCCCTGGTTGTTCGTGGGCGGTATTGTGTTGCTGGCTTTGGTGTTGGTGCCGGGGTTGGGCCGTGATGTGAACGGTGCACGTCGCTGGTTGCCGCTGTTCGTGGTGAATCTGCAGCCTTCGGAGCTGATGAAGCTCTTTGTGGTCTTGTACGCCGCTGACTTCACTGTGCGCAAGATGAATGTGATGCACAGTTTGAAAAAAGCCTTCCTGCCGATGTTTGTGGCGATGGTGTTGGTGGGTTCGCTGTTGTTGAAAGAGCCAGACTTCGGCGCCTTCGTGGTGATTATCTCCATCGCATTTGGCATTCTGTTCCTGGGTGGCATGAAGACGCGGCTGTTCGCGATTCTGATTCTGTTGTTGCTCATGGCCTTCGCTGTGCTGATTATCGTTTCGCCGTATCGCCGCGATCGTATCTTCGGTTTCATGGATCCCTGGGCGGATGCCCTGGGCCGCGGTTACCAACTTTCTCATTCGCTGATCGCGTTTGGCCGTGGCGAGTTCTTCGGTGTCGGTCTGGGTGGCAGCGTCGAAAAACTGTTTTACCTGCCGGAAGCACATACCGACTTCCTGCTCGCCGTGATTGCCGAAGAGCTAGGCTTTGTCGGTGTCATCGTTGTGATCGGCCTGTTCGGATTACTGATTCAACGCATCATCATGGTGAGTAAGCAGTGCATCAAACTGGATCGTTGCTTCGCGGCGCTAGTCGCGCAAGGCATTGCCATCTGGATTGGCGTACAGAGCTTCATCAACATGGGCGTTAACATGGGTCTGTTGCCTACAAAGGGGCTGACCCTGCCCATGATGAGCTTCGGTGGTTCGGGGATTTTCGTGAATTGCGTGGCCATTGCCATCCTGTTGCGTATCGACTGGGAAAACCGTCAGATGATGCGGGGGCGCCGGACATGAATAAGACGCTCCTCGTCATGGCCGGGGGTACCGGTGGGCATATTTTTCCGGCACTCGCGGTTGCCGATGTGCTGCGTCAGCAGGGCTGGCGCATTGTCTGGCTGGGCAACCCGAACGGTATGGAAGCCAAGCTGGTGCCGGCGCAGGGCTATGAATGCGCCTGGGTGCAATTTGGCGCTGTGCGCGGTAAGGGTGTGATGCGCAAGCTGCTGCTGCCCCTTACATTGCTGCGTGCCTGCCTTGCAGCGTACCGCGTGATTAGAAAAGTACGTCCGGATGTCGTGCTGGGTATGGGTGGTTACATCACCTTCCCGGGTGGCGTCATGGCCCGTCTGGCTGGTGTGCCACTGGTTGTGCATGAGCAGAATGCAGTGGCTGGCCTGGCCAATAAAACGCTTAGTCGGATTGCAACACGTGTGCTGACGGGGTTCCCGGACACCTTGCCGGAAGGCCAGTGGGTGGGTAATCCAGTACGCGCAGAGATCGCTGGCTTGCCCGCGCCTGAAGCACGCTTTGCCAAACGCACCGCTCATGAGCCACTGCATGTCTTGGTGGTAGGCGGTAGTCTGGGTGCGCAGGCCCTGAATCAGAATTTACCCCTGGCGATTGCTCAGCTGGCTGGTGCAGAGCGTCCGCTGATCCGTCATCAAACCGGACCGCGTGATCTGGTTGCAGTACGTGCGGCTTACGCGGCAATTGATGCGAATGCCGATGTGCAGCCCTTTATTGATGACATGGCCAGTGCATTTGAATGGGCGGATGTCGTGGTCTGCCGTTCCGGTGCGCTCACCGTGGCGGAATTGGCTGCGGCAGGTGTAGCCAGTGTGCTGGTGCCGTTCCCGCATGCGGTGGATGACCATCAGCGCGTTAATGCGGAATTCCTGGTGCGTGGCAATGCCGGGCATTGCATCGTTCAGAGTGAACTGACGACTGAAAATCTGGCGCAGTTGCTCCGTCAGCCGCGAGATCAATTGCTGCAACAGGCCAGCGCCGCACGCGCATTGGCCAGACCAGAAGCGGCACAAACCGTGGCGACCATTTGTGAGGAGCTTGCCGCATGAAACACAAGATCCATCATCTGCACTTCATCGGCATAGGCGGCTCGGGGATGAGCGGCATTGCGGAAGTGCTGCTGAACCTCGGTTATGGTGTGAGTGGTTCCGACTTGCAAGCCGGTGCCGCAACGCAGCGCTTGAGTGCGCTGGGTGCAAAGATTCTGCTGGGTCATCAGGCCGCGAATATTGTGGGTGCCGATGCGATTGTCGTTTCTACCGCCGTGCAGGCAGATAACCCCGAAGTTATCGCAGCACGTGAAGCGGGGATTCCCATTGTGCCGCGTGCACAGATGCTGGCTGAGCTGATGCGCCTGAAGCAGGGCATTGCTGTGGCCGGTACGCATGGCAAGACGACTACCACCAGCCTGATTGCTTCGATTCTGGGTGAGGGCGGGTTTGATCCCACCTTCGTGATCGGTGGTCGATTGAATGCCGCTGGCGCTAACGCGCGACTCGGCAAGGGTGACTTTCTGGTAGCGGAAGCCGATGAGTCGGATGCATCCTTCCTGCGCCTCTCGCCAGTGATCTCGGTGGTGACCAACATCGATGCCGATCATATGGAAACCTATGGTCATGACTTCGGCAAACTGAAGCAGGCCTTTGTTGATTT
>ERZ1034361.506-NODE-506-length-24916-cov-2.798784_pt1 | contig 24916 bp, 24 predicted proteins | sample MGYA00520617_ERZ1034361 | MGnify/ENA primary metagenome ERZ1034361 (study PRJEB33736, sample SAMEA104284507) | Azolla filiculoides | biome: Urban; feature: Water surface; material: Ditch water | place: Netherlands | collected 2015-10-28 | depth 0-0.1 m ...
CAAAGGGACTTTCCTTCATCTTGGCCTTTATCGGGCTAAAGATGTTCATTGAAGCTTTCCACGGTGTGGGCATCCATGAGATCGCAGGCGTTGAACTACCGCATGTTCCAATTGAGGTAAGTCTCTTTGTGATCGTTGCAGCATTAACTGTTACAGCAGTAGCAAGCCTTACGGCTACTCGTAAAGATGGAACAGAGCTCGTTTAAATCTCTGTTTTCATCTTTCGCACTGTTGAACGATCGTAATCCTTTGCGCGTTCATGAATCTTGCGAATCTGTAATGCAAAGGCTTTAATCGCTGCATCAAAGGCTGCAAGATCGTTGAACTCTGCCGCTTCTGCTCTCAGCAGTGGGCCAGAGCCATGTGAGGTCAAGATAACTTTGTGTTTATGTTTTCCCTGATGGGGATTGGTTTCGTGAAGAACTTCAACTTCGACGCGATCAATAACCACACTAAATCGCTCCATGCTGTTGAGCTTTTCTTCTGCGATAGTTTTGAAATCTTCTGCTAGATCTGCATGCCGTGTATGAATTTGAATCTTCATACTAAAAGGGTAGTACTAGAACCACACCTGTCGCTATAGCCGCAAGCAAAAAAGATTTTCCAAGAATTACCAGCGCTGTCTTGCGATCTGCAGCGCGATCTTCCTTACTTGCTACTCTCTTGATATCACCCAGTTTGCCTATATTGAAAGTCCCAGCAAATCCATAAGCCAAACAAAACTTGCTTCGAGATTGAACAAAACCCACGGCCGCAACCATCAAGGGAAAGAAGATTCCTAATCGAATGGATGTGGGGGCATCAACGGTATTGAAAGTTAAGAGAGTTGAAATTGAAAAGAAGAGACCAACTAGGGCAACGCCTTGTCGTCGTCTGATTTCACCTTTACCAATGTTGCAGGTACCGGGAATATATTCGTAATCAGGCATCTTCGAATTCATCTTCATCGATCCAGGTATCGGCTACCGAATCCTCTTGGTGTTCGACCCAAGAAAGAAATGAACCGACGGCACGAAAAGCCAAGATGGCCATTGTTGCCGCTGCAACGATTCGACGAACTGCTTTAATCATGGGATAAAAATACTCGCTTTTGCGCAAGAATTCTTTATAGAACGGTTAACGCCTGCTGAATATCTGCCCACAAATCATCGACATGCTCACAGCCAACAGATAGGCGGATCAATTGCTCAGGAACTGAAGGGCTCTCCAACGCCCAACGGCGGCGGCGCTCCCACAGCGATTCGATTCCGCCAAGACTTGTTGCGTGAGTGATGAGCTTTGAAGACTCACAAACCTTTTCAGCTTGTTCTGCTGTTCCATCAACTTCAAATGACACAACTGCACCGAAGCCTGGGTAACGGACTTTAGTTACCTTTGAGTGTTCGCCCAAGCGCTTAACAAGTTCCTTCGCATTGCTTTCGGCAGCTCGGAAGCGCACCGGAAATGAGCGAATGCCGCGCACAGCAAGCCACGCCTCAAATGGTCCCGGAATCGAACCATTGAAGCGACGAGCTTCATCTAAACGTCTAAAGAGAGCCTCATCATTTGTTGAGAGTGAACCCAATACAACATCACTGTGTCCGGCTAAAAACTTTGTTACCGAATGCATCACGATATCTGCACCCATGGTTAATGGCTTCTGAACTAGCGGTGTTGCAAAGGTGTTATCAACTGCAACACCGATTCCTAATTTCTTTGCAGCGGCGATAAGTGCAGGTAGATCTGCAACATCTAGGCAAGGATTTGTTGGAGACTCTAACCAAACGAGTGCCGCACCCTTCATAGCTGCAATTACCTCTTCGGTATTGGTAATTTCTACAAAACGAACTTCGAGTCGGCCTGTTGCATTGAACTGATTAAGCAACCCCATAACTCCGCTGTACCCCTGATTAGATGCAACAACTGGTGCACCAATCGGCAAGATCGAAAAGACTGCGCTAATTGCAGCCATTCCAGATGAAAATGAAAGTGTTGCTCCACCTTCTAATTCACCGATTGCTGTTTCTAATGCACTCCAACTTTCATTGCCATAACGTCCGTAACCAACGGGACCGCCTGCATGATATGTAGATGAAAAAATTAATGGAGGATTCAGCGAAGCATCAGGTGCTGCTTCTGGACGACCAGCAGTAATCGCAGATGTTTCTGGATGAATACTCATGGCTTAAGTCTAATTGTTACCAAGCACCGCCATGGCCGCATTATGTCCAGGGATTCCGCTTACTCCCCCGCCTCTTATGGCTCCTGCCCCACAAATGAAGATTCGGGGATCATCGGTTTCTACGCCCCACGAGCTAGCTGTTCCATCTTCTCTAAATGGGAATGAGAGAGCCTTGTGAACGATGTTTCCTCGTGGAAGCGCAATCGCCTCTTCAATATCTAAGGGAGTTTTAACTTCCAATGCGGCAATCACATCTTCGATTGGTTCTGCTAAAAACTCATTAAGGGAAGCAAGCGCAGATTTAAGTGCGGCTTCGCGGGCTGATTCATTATCGGCATCAAACAAAGTTGCAGGCGTATGAAGTCCAAAAAGTGTCAGAGTTTGATAGCCAGCATCTTGAAGCTCTTGGCTGAGAATTGATGGATCAGACAATGTGTGGCAATACATTTCAATCGGCATCTTTGCAGGCATGATCCCTGACTTAGCATCTTTGAAAACCTGCTCAAACTGAGAAAAAGTTTCATTTGCGTGAAAGGTGCCCGCAAATGCCAAACGTGGGTCTATCCCTGACTTCAACTTCGGTAAACGTTTAAGCAATATGTTTATCTTCATTTGTGAGCCATCAAGGCTTGTGGGTTTTCGTTTTCCTCGAAGTTGAGCTAAAACTTGTGGCGCAGCATTTGATAAAAGATATTCGGATGAAATTACTTCACCAGATTGAAGAGTTGCTGTAACAGATGTTGCATCACTGGTAATTGACTTAACCTTTGAGTCGGTTCGGATCTCAACTCCTGCAGCGGTTGCAACTCGGATTAGCTCTTTTACAAGCGCACCCATTCCCCCACGAGGGACTTTCCATTCGCCGGTGCCATTACCAACCAAGTGATACAAGAAACAGATATTTGCCTGCATTTCATATGCTGATGCAAAGGTTCCGATCAGCGCATCTGTTAATACGACGCCTTTAACTAAATCATTCTTGAATCGTTTATCTATCTCTTCGCCAATAGGTTTTTCAATCAAGTACTCCCAGACTTCAGGCATATTGATGGCGGCCTTTAATTCACTGCGTGACATCAGGGGCTTCAACATAAATGGTGCAATTCGTTGTGCGAACTCAGCGATTTCGCCGTAAAACTCTTGCCAGGCTTTCCCTTCAGCACCTGTGGGATCTAGTTCGAGAAAGGAGTCTGCAGTCTTTTGATCCCACACGCGAGAGACATAGAGCCCTTTGTCTGCGTATGGCGTATAGCTTGAAACCTCTCGCGAAATGCAATCAAAACTAAGACCAAGATCTTTAACAATTTCATCAGGTAGCAGTGCGATGAGATATGAATACCTCGAAAGATTTGCATCAAAATCAGGGAAGGCTCGAACGCTTTGGGTAGCTCCTCCTATTTCGGGATTCGCTTCAAGAATGACAACTGATTTACCCGCTTTAGCAAGATATGTAGCGGCAACTAATCCGTTGTGGCCACCACCAACAATGACAACATCGTAATCCTGAGCAGACATTTATATAGACCGAGCTATACGTTCAATCGCCTCAGTAATAATTGTTGGGCTCGTTGCAAAATTGAGTCGCACATATTGAGAGCACTGGGCGCCAAAGGTATGCCCCGCATTAAAGGCAACTCGACCTTTTTCTATCAACGTTGCATTTGGATCTTCACCTAGTTGAAGAGACTCGAGATCTAGCCATGCTAAATACCCATTTTGCGGAATGTGATATCTCACTGATGGAAGTTTGGCATCGAGCAGGTCTTTGATCATCTTGCGATTGTGATCTAAATTTTCCAAAACTGTATCGAGCCATTCTGTGCAATCTGCAAATGCCACAGCTGTTGCAAATCCGCCCAACAGTGATGCGCGGTAAGGCATCGCCATCGCTAAGCCATTTAAACGCAGATGCATGGCTTCATTCTGCGAAACGATAATTGCGCACTTAAGTCCTGCGATATTCCAGCCTTTTGAGGCAGCGGTAACAGTTATGCCAACCTCTTCTGCATCTTTACCAAGAGACAAGTAAGGAATGAAAGTTTCACCCTTATACGTCAAAGGTGCATGAATCTCATCGCTAATAACAATTACATTGTGCTTCTTCGCAAGGGCTGTAATTCTACGAAGTTCTTCCTCACTATAAATACGTCCAAGAGGATTGTGAGGGCTGCAGAGCAAGTGGACCTTAACGCCCTTTGCATATGCCTTTTCAATTCCATCCCAGTTAATCTCCCATGGGTTTTTACTTTCATCGCCCGTTCTTTCAAAAGGAACATCAACCTTGTTGAGTTTTGTTTCATCAATCCAGGTGTAAAAGTTGTGATAAACCGGTGAACTTAGAAGAATTGAATCTCCTGGTTGCGTAATGACTCTTAAAATCTCAACAACTGCGACACCTACATCTGTCGCTGCTCGCACCTGAAGAGGGTCGACATTCCATCCCCAACGCTCTGCGGCAAACTTTTGAAATCCCAAACCTAATTCTGGAATTGAATCGAGATAGCCAAGATCAGAGTTAGCGACCATTTCAGAAAGTATTGCTTTAATCGGCTCGGCAACCGGAAAATCCATTTCAGCTACTGGAAGAGGAAGTACATCGCTTGCAAACCCCCGCCACTTTGCACTGTGGTGGGTTTGTAGTTCTGCAAGATTCGGCGCTGAAACTTGATGGTCACTCATGCCAGCAAGGTTACCTCAGAGAGCTTGTTCTTCGGGAGTCAATCGACGAGTGGAATTACGCACAACCAAGGTTGTAGGTAGCACTAATGAAGGCGGATCAATAGTCGGTTTACGCAAGCGCTCCATGATTGACCAAGCAGCCATCTCGCCCATCAAAGTTACAGGCTGCTCGATCGTAGTTAACTCTGAAAATTCAGCCATTTCATGACCATCAAATCCCACAATAGAAATGTCATCTGGTGCCTTTAAGCCATGGCGACGAAGAGCTTGCATCGCACCCATTGCCATTTCATCTGATTCACAAAAGATTGCAGTTGGACGATTTGGACGAGCAAGCAGATCATCCATTGCGCGTGCTGCAGTATGCATTGTGAAATCACCATGGATTTCGCGAGAAGGTAACCATTCCAATCCATTTTCAACTAAGGCCTGCATAAAACCTTTGCGTCGATCCTGCGGAACACTGAAATTAAATGGATCATCTGGGCGACCAGACATTAAGCCAATCTTCTTATGTCCTTGATTTACAAGGTGTTGAGTAGCTGTTCGCGCTGCTGCAACATCATCGATCTTGATTGATGCACACTTTGCATGATCCATGCCCACTAGGGCAATTGGAATTCCGAGGCTGAGCATCGATTCAAACTCTTCTTCAGTTGGAGGCAATGAGATAACAATCAACGCATCTACGCGACCTTTAAGAAGTTGGTGTTGGAAAAGTCGCTCGCGGCCCTTCATCTGACTGAAGTTATAAAGCAATAGATCTAGACCAGCTTCGCGCAGCGCTTGCTCCGCCCCAGAAATTACCTGCGAGAAGTACCAACGTGAAATATAGGGAGCAACAACACCGACAGAGTTTGTTCTGCCATTTGAAACTACTGACCCTTGAGGAGTTAAGGGATAGTTAAGTTTTTCAGCAGCTGCAATGATTTTGGCGCGAGTTTGTTGATTGACATGGTGCAGTAAACGCAGTGCTCGCGATACCGTTGCAGTTGAGACCCCCGCCTCTTCTTCAACCTCCTTGATGCCATCCATGTAATCACCACGATCCCACTGAAATTTCTGCAAGAAATCCTGCAATAACTGTAAAAGTACGGCAAGAAGGCTGTAATTAGCAATACCTAAGCCTATTCAGCGGTAGATTGCAGGCATGAGCAATCAAATTGAGACCCAGGTCGATGTAACACTGACAGAGCGAAACCGCCTTACCGCGCTATTTCGCATCATCCTCGTTGTTCCGATGGCGATCTTCGTCGCATCATTCGCACCGAACTGGTCCAACAACTCTGAAAGCTGGACTGTTGGGCTTTTGATTCTTCCTGCGGCGTTAGCCATTGTGTTTCGTCAGATCTACCCAAGCTACCTTCTTGCCTTCAATGAAGCTCTGCTCTCACTTCAAACTCGCGTTGATGCATATGTCTTACTGCTAACAGATGAGTATCCATCAATTGAGGAAAATGATGTAGTTAGCGTGACCTTCCCTGAAGTAGATGCAAAGGCTCTGAATCGCTGGTTGCCCCTAATCAAGTGGTTCCTTGCACTTCCTTTGTACCTAGTCGGTATTGCCTACATCATCTATGCAGCGTTCTTAACTCTGTTTGCTTGGTTTAGCATCCTGTTTACAGGCAAATACCCAGAGTTCTGCGCAGAAGGCGTTGTAGGAACTATTGCTTACTGGAACCGCGTTGTTGGATATGCATTGGTTTTAGTAACCGATGAGTACCCAAGCTTTTCGCTTTAATTCCTAGCGTTCTTCAAGGATTAAAGAGACTGAGTTAATGCACCAACGTTGATCCGTTGGTACTTCATACCCTTCACCTTCAAAGACATGTCCTAAGTGCGACCCGCAGTGTGCGCATCGAACTTCGGTGCGCACCCGTGGAAACAGTGATCTGTCTTCAATAAGTTCAACAGCATCTCCTGCAGTTGGAGCGTAAAAAGATGGCCATCCGCAGCCTGAATGGAACTTAGTTTCACTTCTAAACAATTCATTGCTGCAGGCTTTGCACTTGTACACGCCCACTTTGTCTGTGTCTGTGTATTCGCCTGTAAAGGGACGCTCGGTGGCGGCATTACGCAATACATCGTAAGAAAGCGGATCTAACTTTTGAGCAAGCTCTGTTTCATCAATCTTTACTGGATACTCTTTTTCACTCATGACTGCGCCACCTTTCGTGGATATGGAACACCGGTGCTTGAATGGCAGTCGTAGCCATTTGGATTCTTCTGTAAATACTTCTGGTGGTATTCCTCAGCTTCATAATAAGGAACTCCATCGGCGCTAAGAATCTCAGTACAAATCTGATCTAAACCTTGGGCATCAAGTGCTGTCTGATAATCAGACTTCGACGCGAGCGCTGTCTGCATTTGTTCTTCACTGGTCGTAAATATTGCGCTGCGGTATTGCGTTCCAATGTCTCCGCCTTGTTGATTTAATGATGTTGGATCATGCATTGTCCAAAACTCTTCCAGCAAACGTTGATAAGAAACCTTTGCAGAATCAAAAACGACCTTCACCATTTCTGCATGCCCCGTTACGCCGGTGCACACCTGCTCGTATGAAGGGTTAGGTCGAACTCCACCCATGTACCCGACAGATGTTTCAATAACTCCATCCATCTGCCAAAAACGTCGCTCTGCTCCCCAGAAACATCCGGTAGCAAAATAGGCTGTTGAACTCATGCGCAGATTCTCGCAGTATGCACACATATTCGCACCCGCTGATAACCTTCATGCTTGACCCCGCGAGCCCCCGTAGCTCAGGGGATAGAGCACTGCCCTCCGGAGGCAGGTGCACAGGTTCGATTCCTGTCGGGGGCACACTTGAGATAGATCACGCTCAATATCAAAATCTCTTTCATTTCATCCTTGTACATCGCCTCTGCATCATGGACAATTAAGACCTTGCACGCACAACTGTGTGTATTACCAAATCTCTTGTACAGCTGTAACTTCCCTAAGGAGACATGTAATGGATTGGCGACATCAATCAGCCTGCCGCGATGAAGATCCAGAGCTTTTCTTCCCTGTCGGAAATACAGGCCCCGCTCTTACTCAAATCGAAGAGGCAAAAAAGGTTTGTAACCGCTGCATCGTGAAAGAGCCATGTCTTGCTTGGGCCCTTGAGAGCGGCCAAGATGCTGGAGTATGGGGCGGTTTATCTGAAGATGAACGCCGCGCACTTAAGCGTCGTGCAGCACGTAACCGTGCTCGCCTAATGGAGCAGCAAAACCAAATCTAAAGCGGGAAACGAAGCTTTGCGTGCGTTCCTTGTTGTGTAGATTCCAATTTCAATTCGCCCTTTAACTCGTTTTCTGTAAGCGTGCGAACAATCTGCAAACCCAAGTTAGATGATGTGCTCAAATCAAATCCTTCAGGCAGGCCAACTCCATCATCTGAAATTGTGACAAGCCCTTCATTGCTATACCGCTGTAATTCAATTCGAAGTTGAGTTCCGGATTCGGCTAAACCATGTTCTAGCGCGTTGTGAATCAACTCGGTGACAACCAATGACAAAGGTGTTGCTACGCGAGATTCCAGAGAACCTAATTGACCCACACGCTCAATCGTTAGCTGTCCCATTCGTGGGCTTAGCTCCAATGCGTGCGTTACTAGCGAAGTTAATACTTCATCAAAGGCAACTGTTGTTTCAGTGCTATTTGAAAGGGTTTCGTGAACAAGTGCGATGGATGCAATTCTGCGAACCGCTTCATCCAAAGCTGCAGCCGCTGATGGGTCCTCAATACGTCGAGATTGCAGGCGGAGTAACGCAGATACTGTCTGGAGATTATTTTTTACGCGGTGATGGATCTCTCGGATAGTTGCATCCTTAGTAACAAGCTCGCGTTCACGCCGACGTAGTTCTGTCACATTTTGCAGCAGAACGATGGCCCCAATGCGATCATTTCCTTGAATTAAAGGTAAAACCAAAAGATCAATAGTTGCGCCTTGGTTATCTATTTCCACACGACGAAGCACCTTGCCATTTAAACGGCTGCGCACACCTTCTTCGTGGGCATTGGGCGAAGCGGTGACAACCTGCTCCGCAGCATCTCCAAGATTTCGTCCTTCAAGATCTCCACGCCATCCCATGCGAGAAAAAGCTGATTTAGCGTTAGGGCTTGCAAATGAAATTACACCGTTTACATCTAAGCGAATCAAACCATCGCCAACTCGTGGAACCGGTTCAAATAAGGATCCTGCATCTTTGTACGGGAAGTTTCCTTCGGCAACCATTTGATACAGGTGATTTGCGATCTCTCGATAATTGATTTCTAATTTTCCTGCAGAACGCATCTGCTCGACATTACGATGACGAGAAATTACTGCGACAACCTGACCTTCAAAGAAAACAGGGATTGTCTCTTCCTTAATCATGGATTCACCAAAACGCTCTGGCTCTGTGTTTCTAATGATCTCTCCACCAGAAAGTGCTTCGTCAATATTTGGTCGAGCGCCCCATGTGACTTCATCACCAATAACATCATTTACGAAAACAGTTGCTGTTGTAGTTGGGCGAATATGTGCCACCGCAATGTGACCTGTTGGCCACACCTTTACATCTTTACGAATTGGTACCCACAAAATTAAGTCTGCGAAAGATAAATCTGACAGTAGTTGCCAATCCGCTACTAATTCACGAATTCGGTGTGCTTGGTCAATAGTTACCGTTGTTCGGCCGCCCAGCAGATTATCTAGCTGAAACATCGCTAGACCCACTCCCCGCAATGAATCTCGATTTCCTGTGTTGCAAACCAAACAAGCTCATCATCGCCCTGATGCGCAAGTAATGCACATTGGATTTGATCCCAGGTTATGGCTGATTTCAAAGTTATTGAATCCTCGTAACTTTCACCGATCTGATTCTCTTCAACTTCAACCGCTAAAACGATTCCGGGAGCTTTCTCAGATAGCCGCAGATCTAATGCTTCTTCTCCAGCAGCAAGTGAGAGTAGATACTCCAATTCTTCCTCATCGCAATCTGTATTGTCCGCGACAAATTGCGCTGTTGGAGCAAACAATTCCTCGGCATCTATGCTTTTAGATTCCAAAAAAGCGGCAAGATCTCTTTGTGTTATTGGTAGATATGCACGCATGTGCCAATTGTATTAGATCTTAACTTTTTAGTTCACGGGCCATTTCAGCGATCGATTTACGCATATTTGAGCGCTCATTAATCTCAATCAAGGTTGCATGCTCTTCGATTGCAGCGGCAACCGCACGAGAATCAGAGGCGATGGTTCTAATTCGAACCGGCTTCAATGGAGTCACGGTGCTTAAGAACTTCCCCTCTGCTACTTCTCCACGTTTCCCAGGTGCCTTCATATTCATGACAAAACTGAGCCTTGCTCTAATCGATGTCTGTTGTACCAATTCAATAACTTGATTGAGTCGATGATTACCTAGTTGATCTGCCCTGGAAGTAATCATTAACTCATCGGCTTGATCGCAACACCATGTCGTCATTGTTGATGTCCAGCGACGATCGGTCAGACGATTAGATAGACCTGAAATCGACCCTAAATCAATGATTATGAAATCAAACTCAGAGGTTGCCCGTTGCATTACCTCTTCAATTTCATGGGCATGCTCTTGGTCAACTTCAGCCACACAAAGGTTTGGGGCAATCATCTTCCATGCATCTTCACTCTTTATATTGCGCATCGCTAGATAAGGCGCGTTATTATGTGCTCTAAAGTTTGCTTCAATTAAAAGGGTTGATTTCTCTAGCACGCTTAGCTCCATCGCTAAGTTCATCGCGATAATCGTGCAACCTGTGTAACTTCCAGCAGAGCCAACTGCGACAACATGAGATTTTCGACTCTGACGAAAGGTACTCCCCTGAGTTCGCAGCATTGGTGCTCGCACAAAACCTCGAACAAGACTGACCAAATCTGTCGGTTGAGTAGGCATTTCCTGCAGATTTGTTAAATCAGATTGTTGTTGCTGAGCTGATCTGAAGCCAATGCATTGCCTAGTTCGCATACTTAACGCTTGGAGCTTGTCGGCTGTAACCCCCGGAAGATCTGATGCATAGAGAAGTAACGCACCCTTTGCAATCTCAGGATTAGCGCTGATGTATCGATCTAATGAATCCCAATCGATTGCACGAAAAACCACGCTCCAGCCTTGTGCAAATAGTGTGCCTGCAACAAAACCTTCCGCTTCGGATGAAGAGATAGCGGTGATTACAGTTGGCATCTCAAGCTCAGACATGTGAACGCACCACCACTAAACGCCCAAGGGTAGTTGCGCTCAATAAACGAAGAACCTGGGTTTCTTCAACTGCAACGGTGATACCTACATCGCTACCAAAATTATTTCCACCCTTGTCGTAACTTAATAGTGTGACTCCCCCAAGAATCAAAATTGGATCAATTGAACTGTCGCCATTTTGCGTATCCATCACCCAGTAAATATCAACGCCTTCGCCAACTGTTAAACCGTTAGCTAGATCAACGCCACGGACGCTTATGGGAACGGCGCTGGTAGACATCGCATTGGTTGCGGTCGTTAGATCTGAAACCGAAATGATTTCATTGGGATGCAACAATCTCGTGGCAACCATTCCGATCGGTTCAGTAGCTTTGTTCAAATAGGATGATGAAGTTGAATTTAAGTTCACGTGGACTAATGACAAATCCGATGATGAAATTGTGTGGCCAGGTGAGATCGGGCCACTTGCAATCCAATAATCATCTCCCTTATTGGAAAATGTTGCGATTAGAAATGTGGAAACGAAGGCGGCAATTATGAGCGTGATTGCCAATGGCAATCGTGAGCTATGTGATTTTCTTTTTAGAGTCATGGGAGCACCCAAACCGCTTCGCTCCCCATGTGAGATTAGTTGTCCACAGTCATACTTATGACTGATACAAAGTGAGCCAAAAGTATGAGGGATCGATCTTTGTAGGCGGCAATTCTGCTCATATGACAACACAACCTGAATATCACCAGCAACCAACATTTACCCTAATTGATCTGCATCCTATTTCCAGCGACCCTGATGAGGATTATCAGCATCCAGTACTAGAAATGTTCCGTCCAGCCTTTACTGAGCCGCTACCCCGTAAGCCAAAGCTTTATCTAGTTCCATCAACATTTGGCGAAGAGTACGACGCAGAGTTTGCACCCGAGCCAACATCTTCGGCAGATCTGCCAGATATCACCGAGTTAGTTACAAAATTTATTCATAATGTTGTAGAAATCTGGGCTGGTCGTCGCCCTGCGTCACAAGTGCAAGCGATGTGTCACTATCGTGTTTTCGCTGATCTTCAAAGAAGGTCTGGAAAACAGAAAGAGATTGGAAGAATCAGAAAAACTCGCATCACCGAGCCGCTTGATGGCATTTGCGAATCAACAGTCACCATTAGATATGGAGAAAGATTGCGAGTGGCCGCAATTAGATTTGAAGGTCAAGATCAACGATGGCTGTGCACCTCGTTAACTTTGATTTGAATTAAGCGTTACCACCGTGACAACGCTTGTACTTCTTGCCTGAACCGCAAGGGCAAGGAGCGTTACGTGTGACATCTCCGGTAGTACGAACTCCAGACTCATCAGCTGCTGTGTATTGCAAACCTGAGACAGGAAGTTGCTTGGCTTCAAGTCCTGGTGCAACAACTTCATTGCTAGAACTTTCAACGGAAACTTCGATGTTGAAAAGGAAGCCAGCAATCTCTTCCTTAATTCCATCCATCATCGCAGCAAATAGATCAAAGCCTTCTTTTTGGTACTCAACAAGCGGATCGCGTTGTGCCATTGCACGTAAGCCGATTCCTTCTTGTAGGTAATCCATCTCGTACAAGTGTTCACGCCACTTACGATCTAATACAGAGAGCAAGACCTTGCGCTCTAGTTCGCGCATGACCTCTTCGCCTAGCGCTTCTTCACGCTTTGCATACGCCGCCTTGCAATCTTCCACAACCTTGGCGGTTAAATACTCTGCATCTAGACCAGCGCGAGAACCAACCTCTGCTTCAAGTTCACTAATGGTGAATGAGATCGGATAAATAGTCTTTAACGCTGTAAACAGGGTCTCTAGATCCCAATCTTCGGCATACCCTTCAGCGGTAGCCGCCTGGATATAAGCGGTCAAGGTATCTGAGACAAAGCGTGCAACCTGATCCTTAATATCTGCACCTTCTAGAACCATGCGACGCTCACCGTAAACAACTGTGCGTTGACGGTTCATTACATCGTCATACTTCAGAACATTCTTACGCATTTCAAAGTTCTGCGCCTCTACTTGAGTTTGTGCAGAACGAATCGCATTTGAAACCATCTTTGATTCAATTGGTGCATCTTCAGGTAAGCCTGCAGCTGACAAGAAACGCTCAACCATTCCTGAATTGAATCGGCGCATCAAATCATCTTGAAGTGAAAGATAGAAACGTGACTCACCTGGGTCACCTTGGCGACCTGAACGTCCACGAAGCTGGTTATCGATACGACGGGATTCGTGACGCTCTGTTCCGAGAACATACAAACCACCAAGTGCAATTACCTCTTCATGCCCCTTTTCAACCGCCGCCTTTTGACGTGCAATCTCTGCTGGCCATTCCTTTTCATACTCTTCAGCGTTATCAACTGGAGAAATTCCACGACGTTGTAGTTCGAAGTCAGCCATAAATTCGGGGTTTCCACCGAGCATGATGTCCGTACCGCGACCCGCCATATTTGTTGCAACTGTTACTGCGCCTTTAACACCTGCGCGAGCAATAATTGCCGCTTCACGTTCGTGATGCTTTGCATTAAGAACTTCGTGAGGCACACCTGATTTACGGAGGAATGCAGATAGCTCTTCAGATTTTTCAACACTGACGGTACCAACCAATACTGGTTGACCCTTGCGATGACGCTCGACGATATCTGCGGTAACGGCAGCAAACTTTCCAACCTCAGATTTGTACACTAAATCAGCTGAATCAATACGTTGCATGGTGCGGTTAGTAGGAATTGGAACAACACCAAGCTTGTAGATTTGGTGGAATTCAGAGGCTTCTGTAGAAGCTGTTCCCGTCATACCTGACAACTTGCTGTACAAGCGGAAGTAGTTCTGCAAAGTAATAGTTGCCAGAGTCTGGTTTTCATCCTTAATTTCAATGCGTTCTTTAGCTTCAAGTGCTTGGTGAAGGCCTTCGCTATAGCGGCGACCAGCCAACATACGGCCAGTGTGCTCATCAACGATTAAGAGCTCACCATTCATTACAACGTAATCCTTATCGCGCTTGAAAAGCTCCTTCGCGCGGATCGCATTGTTGAGGTAACCAATCATTGGCGTATTTGCAGCCTCGTAAAGGTTTCCGATCTGAAGAAGCTCTTCAACCTTAGTTACGCCCTCTTCGATAATTCCACAGGTCTTCTTCTTTTCATCAACCTCGTAATGAACATCGCGCTGCAACTTGCCTACAAGATTTGCGAACTCGACGTACCACTTAGTTGCCTTATCGGCTGGTCCGCTGATGATCAAAGGTGTACGAGCTTCATCGATCAAAATCGAGTCAACTTCATCCACAACTGCGAAGAAGTAATCGCGTTGTACGCACTCATCAAGTGACCATGCCATGTTGTCGCGAAGATAATCAAAACCAAACTCATTATTTGTACCGTAAGTGATATCTGCAAGATAGGCCTCGCGACGCTCTGCTGGAGTCATGTTGGCAAGAATCACGCCAACCTTTAAACCTAAGAAGCGGTGTACTCGACCCATCCACTCGCTATCGCGCTCTGCCAAATAATCATTTGTTGTTACAACGTGAACACCGCGTCCTGCTAATGCATTGAGGTAAGAAGGCAGAGTTGCAACAAGAGTCTTTCCTTCACCGGTGCGCATTTCCGCAATATTTCCCTTGTGAAGTGCCGCTCCACCCATCAGCTGAACGTCATAGTGACGCTGACCGAGTGTGCGCTTTGCCGCCTCGCGAACAACCGCGAAAGCTTCTGGCATCAAATCATCAAGGCTCTCGCCATTTGCATAACGAGCTTGGAAAAGAGCTGTCTGATCGCGAAGTTCTGAATCACTCATTGCTGAGATGCGAGCCTCTTGGGCGTTAACCAAGTCAACGATCTTGCTTAAATCACGAAGGATGCGACCTTCGCCTGCACGCAAAATCTTGTCGAAAAAAGCTGGCATTGATTCTTACCTCTCATCGCGGGGCCGGCCCTATCGTGGAAAGGGGCCCCTTTTCACCCCCTTATCGTAGAGGTTGCGCAACGCAGGCGGTAACCGCAGAAACTGAGCCAATGGCATGAAAACCCTGCGAATTAAGGGCTCTAGCCGCCTCTCGCAAGGTCGCGCCCGTTGTTACGACATCATCAATCACTATGAGCTCGCCACGAACAATTGCATCAGATTTAAGGGTGAAGGCTCCGCTCATATTTGAAACTCTTTCAGATCGCGTTAGTCCACTTTGATCTGAAACACGACGGGATAGTTGAAGGCAATCATTCATTGGAATCCCCGTAGTTGCCGAAATCTGTGCGGTTAAATCGACAATGAAACTCCTCCCCCGTCGGCGTTGTGATTTCTTACTTGAAGGCACGGGGACTAATTGAAAAAAGCCAGAGTTAAGATTTGCTTTCAGAAGCACATGGGTGATCGCCGAAATCAATAATTGATCTGCACCCTTTATTGAATTCTCCTTCGCCGCCAGAATTATCTTTGATGCGGTTGGTGTGTAAAGCAATGCTGAATGCACATTCAATTTATCTACATGAGTTTTATAATAATGAGGAATCCATTCACGCCTGCAATCGGTACATATCGATATGCCTAGTCGGCTGCACCCATAACATCTAGTTGGAAAGATTAATTGTGCAACTTCTTCAACTAATTTCATGCCTTTATGATTAGACAAGAAAATAGATATCGGTGGAAAAACAAATAAGTTGTGGAGATTAAGCTTTGTAATCCTCAGGCTGTAACGGGATTAAGCGACGATCGATTGACTCCCAAGTTTTGCGTGGCAAGGTCAGAACAAAGTGTGCACCACGTCCTGGTCTACCCCAAGCTTCGAGTTCGCCATTATGTAAACGTGCATCTTCTAGGGCAATAGAAAGACCAAGCCCCGTGCCTCCACGCGTGCGGGCTCGTGAAGGATCTGCTCGCCAGAATCGATCAAACACTCGAGTCAAGGCGTTTTCATCAAGCCCCACTCCGTAATCTCTAACTCCAACTGCGACATCATGCTCACTTGCGACTATCTGAACATCAATCTGAATCTCTTCAGCATGATCGATTGCGTTGGCAAGTAAGTTGCGCAGGATACGCTCTACGCGGCGAATATCAGCTTTAACCATGATTACCGGCTCAACTGACTTCACATAGATCTGAGTTTTACGCTCTTTGGCGACTAGCGCTAAATCTTCTGCACAGCGATTTACAAGTTGAACCATGTCAAAATCAACCGCCTCTAAAACAGCAACTTCGGCATCAAAACGTGAAACTTCAAGCAAATCTTCAAGCAGGCGTTCAAAGCGATCTAGCTGAGCAACTAATAACTCTGCACTGCGCGAGACCGTTGCATCGAAACTATCTTTAGATGAGTGAATTACTTCAGATGCCATGCGTAAGGTTGTTAAAGGCGTACGAAGTTCATGAGACACATCAGATACAAAACGTTGTTGTACTCGTGACAAGTTTTCCAGGCGTGCAATTTGCTGCTCAAGCGATTCCGCCATTTCATTGAAAGCATGGCCCAAAGTCGAAATTTCATCCTGGGATTCCACCTTCATGCGCTGTCTAAAATCACCAGCGGTGAACTCAGTTGCAATGCGCGCCGCTTCACGTACCGGTTTTACTACCTGGCGAACCACTAACCACGTAATTAACGCAATCAGAAGTAGCAGAATTATGCCGGTGATTAAGAGATACGAGTTGATGAGATCCAATGTTGTTTTCTCATTTGCTAGCGAGAAAACTATGTACATCTCATACTGACCAGCATTTGGAATCTGTACCTTTTGCCCAATTGCTAACCCCGGAACTTTTCCACCAGGTACGTAGCGCATATCTGTGTACTGCCAGACCAAATCAGTTTCCTTGCGAACCCGCTCACTCAAAGATGAAGGAATTGATTTTGGGTCCAACAAGTTGGAGGCAATTTCGTAATTGATTGGGCGGGTATTTCCGGGGCTGCGGATGAAAACTACTTCGCGAGTATTTTCATTAGAAGTCAGAGTTGTTGCAGATGCGATTACATCATCAACTACTTGCTGAACCACGAAGTCTTTCTCACCTTGCGCCAATAAGAATCGATACTCAGCGGTGAAAATCGTCGAACGGGCTTCTACAACCGCTGAATTCAGATTTACCTCTTTGATACCGGTTGAAAGCCTGGAATTAAGGGCAGATCCGGTAATCCAAACAACTCCCAGCGACAAAATGACTGTAGAAAGAATGACCTTAAAGGCCAAGGAGTTACGAATCTTCCAGAAAATACGGTTCATTATTAGGAACCGCCCATTACTCCAGCTTTGTAACCAACACCGCGAATAGTGATGACAATTTCTGGATGTTCAGCATCATGTTCGATTTTTGAACGAAGACGCTGAACGTGAACATTTACAAGACGTGTATCAGTTGAGTGACGGTATCCCCACACCTCGCTAAGAAGCGCATCACGGGTAAAGACTCGACCTGGCTCTTTTGCAAGTGCAACCAAAAGATCAAACTCCAGACGGGTCAGTTGAATCTGCTTTCCGGCACGTAACACCTGGTGTGCTTGCACATCGATCGCAAGATCACCGATAGTTAGTAAGCCCGAAACATCCGCGTTTGTGCGACGTAGGCGTGTACGAATACGAGCAATCAATTCAGATGGGTGACGAAATGGCTTAACCATGTAGTCATCCGCGCCTGCCTCTAAACCTCTTACAACATCTTGGGTATCACCTTTAGCTGAAAGCATGACGATTGGAACCATTGATTCTGCGCGAATTAATTTGCACACTTCGATTCCATCGAGTCCTGGCAACATAACATCCAGCAGAACTAAATCTGGTGGATTGTTATGGAATACATCCATTACCTCATCGCCACGGCTTACTAGATCTACATCGATGCCGGCACCGGTTAATACGATGCCAAGCATCTCCGCAAGATCCTGGTCGTCATCGACGACCATAACTAGAGTCATTAGCTACCGTGCTCCCAAGAGTTCAGGTACATATCTTGTGCAGGTGTTAGTACATCGATACGTCCACCCATGCTGATCAACTTAAGTGCAGCAACTTCCTTGTCGATGTATGAAGGAACTTCATGTACACCTGGCTTTAGATTCTTTGCTTCCTTAACAAGGTATTCAGCGGTTAGCGCCTGATCAGAGAATGACATATCCATAACTGATGCTGGGTGGCCTTCAGCTGCACCTAGATTTACAAGGCGACCTTCAGCTAGAAGTAGCAAACGACGCCCATCTGCCAAGACGTATTCATCTGTCTGGTGACGCATCTTTGAGTTCTTAGTCTTTGCGTTCTGCTCAAGCCATGCAACATCGATTTCGATATCAAAGTGACCTGAGTTAGCCATGATTGCGCCATCCTTCATTACTGCAAAGTGTTCGTCGCGAAGAACATCGCGGTTACCTGTAACAGTGATGAATACATCGCCAAGCTTTGCAGCATCGATCATTGGCATCACACGGAAGCCCTGCATCATTGCATCAAGTGCCTTAGTTGGATCAATTTCAGTAACGATTACATCTGCGCCCATTCCCTTTGCACGCTCTGCAACACCCTTACCGCAGTATCCGAAGCCAGCAACAACTAGAACACGACCTGCAAGCAAGAAGTTAGTTGCACGGAATACAGCATCAAGAGTTGATTGACCTGTTCCGTAACGGTTGTCGAACATGTGCTTTGTATCTGTGTCGTTAACAGCGATCATTGGGAACTGAAGCGCGCCATCCTTTGACATCTGGTTTAGGCGGATTACTCCTGTTGTTGTCTCTTCGCATCCACCAGTGATGTTGGGGATCAACTCTTTACGAGTTGTGTGAAGGGTGTTTACAAGGTCGCAACCATCATCAAATACTTGGTGAGGTTCGATATCAAGAGCTGCGTTGATGTGCTTGTAGTAACCATCGCGATCAACTGCGTTGCGAGCAAAGACAGAAATTCCATATTCATGAACTAGCGCCGCTGCTGTGTCATCCTGTGTAGACAAAGGATTTGAAGCACAGAGAGCGATCTCTGCTCCGCCTGCCTTGAGTACACGCATCAAGTTAGCGGTTTCAGTTGTTACGTGCATGCATGCCGAAATACGTACGCCTGCAAATGGCTGTGACTTTTCAAAGCGCTCACGGATTTGAGCAAGAACAGGCATGTTGCGCTCTGCCCATTCGATGCGCTTGCGACCTTCTGCTGCAAGCGAAGCATCAGCAATATCGTGCTTTGGAAGAGTTGCTGTTACTGGAACGTTCACGAAATTCTCCTTAAGAGGTAATCAAATAATTGCTTGGATACCTAAGGCGTAGGGCTCTACTTTGCTAGGCGGCTATGGGTAAAGATTACCGCGAGCGGTTGAAAAGGTCGTAACTGAAAACGGCAGTTATGCGCGAATTAGCGAGAGAACCGCATCACGCACGGTCTCCATTTGAGCCTGAGTTGAGGCCTCAACGTTGAGTCGAAGGAGAGGCTCTGTATTTGAAGGGCGCAGATTGAACCACCAGGTGTCACCATTAACAGTTAATCCATCTAAGTGATCAATGCTCACTTCGTGACTCTTGTATGTGCTCTCAACCAAAGCGGTTGCAGCCTTTGTATCTGAGACCTTTGAATTGATCTCGCCGCTTGCAACGTATCGATTGTATGGAGCTAGTAGAGCCGACATAGTTTCGGTGCTTTCACCAAGGGCGGCGATCGCATGTAAAGCGGCGAGTGCCCCAGAGTCTGCTCTCCAAAACTCTTTAAAGTAAAAGTGGCCTGAATGCTCGCCGCCGAAGATGGCACCGCTTTCAGCCATCATTTTTTTAATATATGAATGGCCGACTCGACTACGTAATCCGACTCCCCCATTTTCATCAATAACCTCTTGAACGGCGCGAGATGAGATCAAGTTATAAATAATTGAAGAGCCTGGATGCTTAATCAATTCACGATGTGCAATTAACGCTGTCAATGCAGATGGATTTACCGCAACTCCTCGTTCATCTACTAAGAAGCATCGATCTGCATCGCCATCAAAAGCAAGCCCAAGGTCTGCCTTGTGATCTTTCATGGCCTTTTTTAAATCTGTCAGTGTGCTCTCATCCAGCGGGTTCGCTTCGTGATTTGGAAAAGTTCCATCTAATTCAAAGTACATCGGAATAACTTCGCAGTTCAGGCGAGCAAAAATCGCTGGAGCTGTATGTCCAGCCATTCCGTTACCCGCATCAACAATTACCTTTAGTGGGCGAATATTCTTGATATCTACAAGGGTGAGCAGGTGGTCAACATACTCATCAAGCATGTTGCGCTGCTTTTCGACCCCAACATTGCGCAAGGCGATAGGCGATCCTTCACGAACAAAGTTTTCAATGACGACCAGCCCTGACTCTTTTCCAATGGGGCGGGCACTACTGAGACATAACTTGATTCCGTTGTATTCAGCGGGGTTATGGCTTGCAGTAAACATCGCGCCAGGTAAGCCTAATTTTCCAGAGGCGAAATACAACATATCTGTCGAAGCTAATCCAATGCGAATTACATCCATGCTTTGAGAAGTAACACCTGCTGAAAATGCATCTGCCAAAATTGGCGATGAGGGACGCATGTCCTCACCAATGACAACTGTTCCGGGCTCTCGTTCTATTTGCAAAAATCGTGCAAAGGCAACACCCGTCGCAAATGCAAAATCTGCGTTAATTTCATCATCAACTAATCCACGAATATCGTAGGCTTTAAAAATATGTGCGAACTCGTTCATTGTTACTACTTACGATGGAACTGCGCGCAGATGTCCGCGACGTCCGATTTGCTGCTGTGAAGAAGAGGTTTCAACTGGGACATCTGCTTCGATTTCGCGCGATGCAACTTCACGCACCGCATCTGCGATCGCCATCAAATCATCTTCAGTGGGACCTTGATTTAAACCATCTAGTTCTTGCTTAATAACATTCCAGCCATGCGGAACCTTTAGTCGATCTCCATGAACTGCGCACAGGTCATATGCATGCGGTTCGGAAAATGTTGCCAGTGGCCCAACAACCGCCGTTGATTCGGCATAGACATAAGTCAGAGTCATAGTCGCCGCTGAACGGCATCCCGCGCGTGAACAACCGCGACCACCCTGAGTTCTCATGAATAGAACATTAGTGGTGGATGTAAGTAAATCTTGGGATTGTTAGGGATTTAAGACGCGAATATTTGAATCAGGTAGTTCAATCTTTGTTAATTGACTGCCTGGTGCAACCGGGAAGAAGCCATATCCATTTACAGATGAAACTAAGGCTCCAGCGAAGGTGGAGGGACCAACTCGCGTAATTGTGAAGGAACGGGCCGAAGCTGGCGCTCTCCACTGTGCGATATCCGTGCCTTTTACCTGATCCCGCACAACTTTTCCATTGATTAATGTGACATCCAGCGACACATTGATATTGGCTCCTGCGAAAACTACCAGCGGCGTTAGCCCAGTTACAGCGATTGTTAATGGGACTAGTTCTGGGCTAGCTGTGCTCCATGTGAAGTCTTTACGCCCATTGACGATGACAGATGACTGAACAGATGCAATTACGGGTTCTGTTGAAGTAATACGAAGCGCAAATACATTCGATGAAATATTTGGTGTGAAATTAAGTTCACTAACGATTCCTGCAGTGATCGCACGTGAATTAAGTCCGACTGGGATGAAGACTCCATCTGACGATAAAACCTCCGCCGTGACATTTGCATCTACATCTCCAGGTACCAATAAACGTAATGTGTGAGGCGTAGTTTTTCCTTTATTAACACCCTTGCTTTTTGGATTTGGAATTGCAGCAATTACAACACTCTTACTTGGACTGCTCGCTGGATTCACAAAATCTCCACCAAGTGCGCGCAAGCCCTTACCTTGCTCATCGATCATGAATGCATTTATTCGACCTGAGCGAGGAGTTACATGAACTGTAAGTGTCTTGTCGCCAGGGGCTAATGAATCAACTGGAATAGTTACAAAACTCTTCGAGTAAACATTGATTGGCTTCAAAGGTTGCTTGCCATTTTCAGTGAAAGCCTGAATATCTACAACTGCATCACTCAACCCACTATTGATAACTAGAAGTCTTCCCTTAGTTGTGATGTCGGCACTTCCACCTGCAAACCATTGCGAAGCTTGAGGCCCTGAACAGAGCGCGCCTCCTGCCCAACTTCCGCTGCGACTTTGCCAAACAACTGGAGTTGAACCCTCAGAACTAATAACTAAAGAATCCTTTAAGACCGGCAATCGCAAGACCTTTACCGGAGCCGTCTTGGTCGTGCGGTTTTGCAACCTTTGGAATTGAACCTTCTTTGAGGAAAGAGAGATCTGTGAACTCAGACCTGCAAGGGTTGGAGGGCACACAACAGCGGGATAGCTTTCAGAATAACTCTTCTTAGTTACTGCAACTGTTAAAAGACTTGCAACGCTCACGGCGGCCAATAGTGCAGCGAGAAATTTGAGTGGACGATTGAAGGTCATGAAAGCTCCTTCTCGGATATTTCACGCTTGCGACGACCAGCAGGCAACGCCATCACCAGCACTACAACAAAGGCAATAAATTGAAGTGAGAGCCATCCGCGTCGCACAGTTCCATCATGCAGAAGTGAAATTTCTCCCGCTTCGAGCACGGTAAATGTCGGTAACCCTTGTTCATTCTTGATTCGCTCAAGGCGATATCCATTTTCCAGAATTTGCCATGAACGATTGAAACTCTCGGTTAGAACTAAGGAGCCTTCAGCAGGAACAAAGGTTCGTGCACCAAAATCTCCAGCTTGTAGGACGGAGCGCTGCCCATCTTTGTTAATGAAAAGTAAGCGCCCTGTTGGTTCGCTAACGCGCCACACAACTCCAAGTGAAGTCGCAGATGTGCGGGTGAAGCCACCTAAGCCATCGATTGATCTAACAATCTCTTTCTTAAATGGATTTTTGACATAAACATATTTAATTCCGTAATCGCCAAGAACTTTGCTACTTGAGATTCCTGATCCATCGATCAAAGCACGCGCAGCTACCGCGATAGCCTCATTTTGTTGAGGTGCAACATCCGGTTCACCTAAAGAGATGTCATCTCCTCTAGAAATGTAGTACTGAATCTTCTTTTCGTTTTCACTACCAACTTCACGCAAAACCAGAATCTTGGTATCTGATTCAACATTTAAGAAAGCGGGCATAACTGTGGAACGGTTTGCCTGCACAAGCGAATTAGCGCCCGCGCCTAGAGAATGGCCGATTGTTAACAGTGCGTAGGCAACTGTTACAACCAACAAAAGTGCCGAAAGAATATGTCTGTAATGAATATGACTTAAAACCAATGTCGAACGCAATCGATCAAGCAAAACGGTCGCTGAAGCTACCGCCGCTAGCGTCGCCAAGGAAAGTACAGGACCGGCCCAAACCTTGGCTGAACTTTCATTGCCATGTGATGAAATTGAAAGTGATCCAAGGAGCACCGCCAGAATCATGAATCCGATTCCGTATTCAGCAATCTGTCGGGCGTGAGTTGACGAGAAAAGAGAAACAGCAAGCACCAACAGAACGGGGCTAATTAACCACAATGGTAGAGAACCAGCTCCGCCTGGGTTTCCGAGCAATACAGCTAAAGGTCCCCCGCCCGGAATAAGCAGGCCGGGTTCAGTCAAGAATCGACTTGGATTCACAATCGCCTCTAGCGAATACGGTGCATTAACAAGGAAGGGCACAAACACCAAAGCGGTTCTTTTCAGGATTTGATCTCTAAAAATCACTTTGTCTTTGTTGATTGAGTACTGCTCGAAGTTATCAAGTGCAACAACGATGGCCGCAGTTAGTGCCATGATAAAACTCATCAAAGTAAATGCATACAACAAAGATAGAAGCAGCGATACCGCAAAAATCTTTCTCCAACTGTACTTCTCAATACTCCACCAATCGTGAAGTAGAACAGCTATAAATGGCGCCACAATTAGGATCATCAAAGTTGCAATGTGCCCAGTACTAATGGCGGCAACGGTTACCGGCGAAATCGCATATAAAAGTGAGGCAGGTATTGAGATCCAGTTATTGCTAGTTAGTTTTCTGAGCACAATGAAGCCAGCCCACATAATCAGCATGGGAGCAATTAAAAAGAAAAGGGTGATCAAGAACTGAACCTTGCCAAAAACCAAAAGTGAAGCAACGGCGGTGACCGCTACCCACGAAGGTGTGGCTGAGGCAGATCCCATACCAACTTGATGCCATGACTCAAAGTAGGTACGCCATAAATCGGTTGCACCCGCCGGAGAAATTGGCAATGAACCGCCAACAAGTGCACCAAATCGATTTCGAGAATTGATCACGGTAATTAACCCGAGTGTTAGGAATCCTAAAACTTCAGGACGCTTAAAGATTGTGAGCCAATTATTAGTATCGACAGGCGTTAGCAAATCTTCATCTTCGACTGAGTCTAAAATCGATGTCGATTGATGTGAGTTATCAGGGAAAACTTTATTTCGCAGTTGCTCGACAATTCGTTCGGATGCAAGTCTTAGCTGGGACCATCGTGGAGGAATATATGCAGCAACTACTCGAGCTGAGATAAATCTTTGCTTCTTGCGAATTTTTCGCGCTTCAAGAATCTGTCCTGGACGAATAAATAAGGTAGCGATAGCAAGCACTTCATCAGCTGCATACCCAGGAAGTTTCGCTAATAAATAGCCGGTTGCCCGCGCAAAAGCAGAACCCAAGAGTTGAATTGCGATCCACGGCAAAATCCACCACGAAGAGTTTGCCAGCAATACATAGGCAGCGTTACGGCGATCAAGTAATAAAGGTCGATGGAAGGTTGCGCTCTCAACATCAATACTTCGTCGCTCGGTTGCCGCTGCCTGTGCATGGAACGCTACAGCTGAAGTTGCGGCAATGACGACAACGCAAGTGCAGTCACTCACTGGCACGACGTT
>ERZ1034361.507-NODE-507-length-24907-cov-3.421708_pt1 | contig 24907 bp, 21 predicted proteins | sample MGYA00520617_ERZ1034361 | MGnify/ENA primary metagenome ERZ1034361 (study PRJEB33736, sample SAMEA104284507) | Azolla filiculoides | biome: Urban; feature: Water surface; material: Ditch water | place: Netherlands | collected 2015-10-28 | depth 0-0.1 m ...
TGAAATATTTTTTGTAAGCGGGCCAGTCCGGGTTTTCGTTTTGCACATCGGCTTTGTCAATTAATCCAAGTCCAAGTAGTTCCGAAGTCATTAATTTACCAACTTCTAGATGATATTGTTTCCAAAGTGTTCCTGGAGTCAGCATTTTGGTAGCTTCATTTTTTACTCGTAAAACAGCATTGTAAACTGCTTTTTGTCTATCCGAATAACGTCCAGAAACCGGAATTGTTCGAGTTAAATCGCTGGAATAATTAGCGTATTCGGCTGCAACGTCAAGTAAAATTAAGTCACCAGCTTTGCATTGTTGGTTGTTTTCGATGTAGTGCAACACATTTGCATTGTTTCCCGAAGCGATAATAGGCGTGTATGCAAAACCTTTGGAACGGTTTCGGATAAACTCATGGATTAATTCGGCTTCAATTTCGTATTCGGTAATATTAGGTTTTACAAATGGCAATAATCTTCGAAATCCTTTTTCGGTAATGTCGCAGGCTTTTTGGATTAAATCCAATTCTTCGCTTTCTTTTACAGAGCGAATACGTTGCAAAATTGGATTGCTTTTTGCCACTTGATGCGCCGGATATTTATCTTTCCACCATTTTACAAAACGGGCTTCCCGAGTTTCTGTTTCAACAGTTGCGCGATAATGTTCATTGGTGTTAATGTACATGATGTCAGAATAAGTCATCATTTCATTTAGTATTTTTTCAAAATCCTGTAGCCAATACACCGTTTTGATTCCTGATACTTCAAATGCGCGATTTTTGGTTAGTTTTTCGCCTTCCCAAATCGCAATATGTTCGCTGGTTTCTTTCAAAAATAAAATTTCCCTTTGGTTTTCGTAAGGAGCATCCGGAAAAAGCAATAAAATACTTTCTTCTTGATCTACTCCTGATAAATAAAAAATATCCCGGTGTTGTGCAAACGGTAACGTACTGTCGGCAGAAACGGGATAAATATCATTTGAATTAAAAATGGCAACACTTTTTGGCTTCATCTGAGCCATAAATTTTGCGCGATTTTTTATAAAAAGGGCGCTGTCTATTTGATGATATTTCATAACAATTCGTTTTTATACTTTGAATATTCAAAAATAAGAAGTTTAAATCGTTTTTGTTATGAATTTAACTTATATCTGCAATTTCGTCATTAAAAGAAAAGACTGATTTTATTTCAATAAAAAAGCACCCTTTACAAAAATTCAAATTAAGGGCAATTGAATTTTTGTAAAGGATGCTTTTGTGAAGCAATAGGTTTCTTAAAATTGTGCTGTTTCTGTTGAATCTTTCATGGCTGTTGTGGAATTTTTTCCTGTTGTAACTGTATTTTGTACAGCATCAAAATAGGATGTTCCTACAAAACCTTGATGTTTTACTGCTTTAAATCCGTGTTTTTGTAAAGCGAATTCTCTTTCTTGCAATTCAGAGTAGCCTGCCATTCCTCTTTCTTTGTAAGCCATAGATAACTCAAACATGCTTGTGTTTAAGGCATGGAATCCGGCCAAGGTGATGAATTGAAATTTATATCCCATAGCGGCAAGATCTTCTCTGAATGTTTCCATTTGCGCAACTGATAATTTTGCAGCCCAGTTAAAAGAAGGAGAACAGTTATAAGCTAACATTTTTCCCGGAAATTTGGCGTGTATTCCTTCGGCAAAACGTTTTGCGTATTCTAAATCCGGATTGCTAGTTTCCATCCAAATCAAATCGGCATAAGGAGCGTAACTCAATCCTCGATCAATTCCTTGCTCCACTCCGCAATTTACATAGAAGAATCCTTCTCCTGTTTTTTCTCTAGTGATGAATTTAGCATCTCTTGGATCAATATCGCTAGTTAATAGGTTGGCTGCATCTGCATCTGTACGAGCAACAACTAGTGTTGGAGTTCCCATAACATCAGCAGCCAATCTTGCAGCAATTAGTTTGTTGATGGCTTCTTGCGTAGGAACCAATACTTTTCCGCCCAAGTGTCCGCATTTTTTTGCAGAACTTAATTGGTCTTCAAAGTGTACTCCTGCTGCGCCGGCTTCAATCATTGATTTCATTAATTCAAATGCATTTAGATTACCGCCAAAACCAGCTTCAGCATCTGCTACAATTGGAACTAAATAATCTTTTTTGTCAGCTGTTCCGTTTACAATTTGAATTTGATCTGCTCTCAAAAGCGCATTGTTAATTCGTTTTACAACCAATGGAACGCTGTTTGCAGGATATAATGATTGGTCAGGATACATTTCTCCTGCAACATTGGCATCTGCTGCAACTTGCCATCCGCTTAAATAAATGGCTTCTAAGCCTGCTTCTACTTCCTGAATAGCTTGGTTTCCGGTAAGTGCGCCAAGTCCGGCTACAAAATCCTGTGCATTTAGTTTGTTCCACAATTTATTAGCGCCAATTTTTGCTATGCTATGTTCTATTTGATAAGAACCTTGAAGTTTTACCACTTCTTCCGCTGTATAAGGACGTTCGATGCCTTTCCATCTTGGGTTTGTAATCCAGTCAGTAACTAATTCTTGAATTCTTGTTTCTGTAGTTTTCATAATCTATTGTTTTTTGGTGGTTTTTTTAAATGTATTTGTATCCCGGTATGGTTAGAAATTCTATGAAATTTTGATTTACGACTAAAATATCTAGTAGTTGTTCGGCTAATTTGTATTTTCCTTTCTCATGATTTTTGTCGCCAACTAAATTTCTTATTTTCTCGAATTCTTCCATAGCTAAGAGATGATAGTATTTTTCGGTTAGCACTTTTTCGTTGTCTAATGTTACTTTGTTTTGTAACCATTGCCACAATTGTGATCTTGAGATTTCGGCTGTTGCTGCGTCTTCCATCAAATGATGAATTGCTGCTGCGCCTTGTCCGTTTAACCATGAAGCGAGATACAGTATAGAAACGTTTATGTTTTTTCTAATGCCTTCTTCGGTAATTGTGCCTTCAGGAACTTCAAGTAAATCGGCTTCGGTTACTTGTACATCTTCTCTTTTTAGATAAATCTGATTTTTAGAAGGCATGTATTTGTCAAATACTTTCATTGCTATCGGTACTAAATCCGGATGTGCAACCCAGGTTCCGTCATGTCCGTTTTTTGCCTCTCTTTCTTTGTCAGCTATTACTTTGTTGAATGCTATTGTGTTGGCCTCGTCATTATTTTTTATCGGAATTTGCGCTGCCATTCCACCAATCGCATGAATATTTCGTTTGTGACACCGTTGAATAACCAGTTGTGAATAAGCGCTCATAAATGGAGATGTCATTGTTACCTGATCTCTATTTGGTACAATAAAATCTGTGTTTTTTCGTAATTTTTTAATGTACGAGAAAATATAATCCCATCTTCCACAGTTCAAACCAACGATATGTTCTTTTAATTCAAAAATGATTTCATCCAATTGAAAACTGGCAGTTATCGTTTCTATTAAAACGGTTGCTTTAAAAGTGCCATTGGTTATGCCTAAATATTCCTGTGAAAATTCAAACACTTCGTTCCACCATCGGGCTTCTAAATAGTGTTCTAATTTTGGAATATAGAAATAGGGAGCCGTGCCGTCATGAATCAGTTTTTTATAATTATGAAAAGCATACAGCCCGAAATCTACTAGCGATCCTGATGCTTCCTGATTGTCCATCAACAGATGTTTTTCATCAAGATGCAATCCTCGGGGTCTGACAATTAAAACGGCTGTGTCTTTATTGAGTGCGTATTTTTTATTTTTTGATGGATCATTTAAGGTGATGGTTTTGTTTACTGCGTCTTTTAGATTTTGTTGGCCTTCCATTAGATTGCTCCATGTTGGCGATGTGCTGTCTTCAAAATCAGCCATAAATGTTTTGGCACCAGAATTTAAGGCGTTGATTACCATTTTTCTGTCGACGGGTCCTGTTATTTCAACTCTTCGGTCTTGTAAGTCTTTTGGAGTAGATGATGCCATCCAATTGCTTTCTCTGATACTTTTAGTTTCAGTTGGAAAAGAAGGCAATGCGCCATCGTCAAATAAAACTTGTTGTTTTTTTCGCTCTTCTAAAAGGGCAAGCCTTTTTTCGTTGAAATTTTCATGAAGTAAAGACAAAAAAGTCATGGCTTCATCAGTTAAGATTTCAGGATACTGTTCAGTAGTTTCTTCTGAAAAATTTAACAATTTTGTCGAGTATAATTCTTTAAAATCCATTTTACAACGTATTTAATTTAACAATAAATGATTTTTGTTAACGATTTGTAATTGTTTAACATTGCAATAGTACAAAAAGTTTTTTACAAAACAAGCGAACGTACGCTAAAAACGAAAAAAATATTTTTTGTGGATTTTATTTTTTATTCTTATATTTGATAATATGAATATAGAAAAGGATTATATCAAGTTAATTTTCGGCCTCAAACTCAAGCAGGCTAGGACAAACAAGAATTTGTCTCTATTTGGCTTAGCCAAAATAACGGATCTTTCAAAATCGTATTTAAACGAAATTGAAAAAGGAAAAAAATATCCAAAAACAGATAAAATTATTCTTTTGGCCGAAAAATTAGAGGTTTCTTACGACCATATGGTCTCTTTGAAACTAGATAATAATCTGGCTCCAATAGGTGAAATTTTAAAATCAGGTATTTTAAAAGAAATTCCTTTGGATATTTTCGGGATTCAAGAAAATGACTTGATTGATATTATTGCAAATGCTCCGGCTAAAGTCAATGCGTTTATAAGTACCATAATCGAAATTGCTCAGCATTATAATTTGACCCGGGAAAGTTTTTTCTTGGCGGCATTGCGTTCGTATCAAGAAGCGCACAATAATTATTTTGAAGATTTAGAAGAAAAAGTATTGCAGTTTTCGAATGCTTTTCATGTAGATATTCAATCTAAAATTTCTTTAGAGGAGTTGAGTGCGATTTTAATAGAAGAATATGGATATACAATCAAGGAAATTGTTTTTTCGGAGCAAGAACAATTAGGCGACTTGAGATCGATATTTGTACCGAAGAGTAAAACATTATTGCTGTCAACGGAAATTGATGCGCCTCAAAAAGCATTTATCTTGGCCAAAGAAATCGCGTATAATTATCTCGAAATAACGGAACGTTTGTATACTTTTAGTTGGATAAAATTCGATAATTTTGATCAAGTCCTCAATAATTTTTATGCGTCATATTTTGCGGGAGCGTTACTTATTCCAAGGCAGCAATTGATTGATGAATTGAATTTATTTTTATTGAAAACAGATCCAAAGCCACAAGAAATGATTCAATTAATGGGTAAATTTAATGTTTCACCGGAATCATTTTACCAGCGATTGACGAATATTTTACCAAAAGATTTTCAATTGAAAAACCTCTTTTTTCTTCGCTTATCCCATAAAATTGGTGCAGATACCTATCAGATAAAAAAAGAATTGCACATCACCAATCAGCAAGAACCACATGCCAATGAAATGAATGAGCATTATTGTCGAAGATGGGTTTCTGTAAAAACAATTGTAGAATCGATAGCACAAAAGAAACCTCATTTTTTTGACGCGCAAATATCTCGTTATGAAAACAGCAGTAATGAGTATTTAGTTTTTTCATCGGCAACTCCGGATCCGTTCAAAAAAGATCATTTAAGAAGTATGTCTGTTGGTATTTTGATTACGCCAAGTATGAAGAAAAAATTTAAGTTTATTGACACACCGGCTTTGCAAAAACAAGTTGTAGGTGTAACTTGTGAAACGTGTGCGGTAAAAAATTGTCAAGAAAGAGCTTCTGCGCCAACTCAATTAGAACAAAAAGCCAGAAACGAGAATACGGATTTAATCGTTCAACAATACATGGCAAAATTTAGTTAAATTTTAGCCCTGAGTTACATCATTTTGATTTTGTAATTCAGGGCTGGAAAATAATTTAACGTTAAACAAAAAATAGATTTAATCAATCCATTTATAATATCGCGCACCCAATAAGTTTGGAATTTCGGTTTCAATTCGGTCTAAAATCCATTCCTTTTTTGGTTGTTGAACGGGTTGTTTCTGTTCTTTTTTGTGTAGTTTTTCGTAAGTTTCAAAATCAATTTCAATACTTTTTTCCAAAGTTTCAAATAGATTTACATTAGCAATTGCTGATTTCCATTCGGATTGAATTGTTCCTTCAAAGACTTTAGATTTAGAACCGCTTCCGTAGGCCAGGAATCCAAATTTCTTATCAAAAACTTCAATTTTATTGTCATGAAAATGAGCTAAGGTCGAAAGTAATCCCATGAAAATTGAACCTGTGTATAGGTTTCCAATTAAGGAAGAAGCGATTTCGGCAGGTTGCAATTTTTGAGAAACAAAATCTCTGTAGGTTTCAGATTTGCTAACTTCTTTTAATTTATTCTGATATTCTGTTGCGTTTTCTTCTCCGGATATAATTTTATTGGAAGCATCTAAAGCATAAATTTCGGATAACATTCGGCGTCCTTGAAATGCGTATGGTAAATGCATCACAATACTTTCCCAGGTATCATAAACGGTTTCGGCTGTATTTTTTATTTTTTTGAATGAAAAATAAGCATCTCTGGTTCTGTCCATGTAACATTGGTTGGAATATTGACCGTCAAAAACAGGTTGATCTTTGTGTATTTCAACTTCACTTTCTAAATTTTCAAACCAAGCTTCGTTGCTGGTATTTCCTGTGATTTGTTGTTTTGAAATAGTTCTGTAGGGTTTAAAGAAGTCAAAAACGCCTTTGGTACTTGTGGCCCAATGGTTTTCGAAAGCTATAATTCGAGGATTTGAAGTTATCAGCATGGCAACTGCTCCGGCTCCTTGGGTGTATTCTCCGGTTGAATTTAAATCGTATTTAGCAAAATCCGTAGTGACAACAATTGCTTTTTTTGTTGGATTGAGTGTTACAAAATCAATGCAATTCTGTAAAGCGTCAACGCCTCCGATACAGGCAAATGTGAAATCAACCACGTCGCATTCTGATAAAATATTTTCGCCGAATTTTTGTTCCATCAATGCTACTAAGAACGAACTGATTGGTTTTGAATTGTCAATGGCACTTTCGGTTCCAACATAAATTCTTGCAATTTCATTTAAATTGATGTTATTGTCCTGAATTAATTTGGTTAAGGCATTTGCACCAAAAACAACAGTATCTTGATGCGTATCTGGTAAAGTCATTTTGATTAACCCTAGTCCTTTTTCTAATTTTTCGGGTTCAATATTTCTAGCAATTGCTAAAGTTTTTATAGGTAAATGTATTTTGGCAACATCAAAAGTTATGGCGTCAATTCCAGTTTTCATTTTTTAATTTTTTTAACTTGTAAAGTTAAAATACCGCTTCCTAATTACAATTTTTTTCGATGTGGAAAAACTGCATTTTTTTTATTTTTATGGATTATAATTGATTTTTAACTTAAAATTATTGATTCAATAATTTTAAGTTAAAAATTGGTCTCTAATTGTATGAATTCATAATATAAAAAAGAGCGATTTTTTACATTTTGTTTAACTAAAATGTAGAGAATTAATGTGTTAGTTATTGATTTTAAAGTGATTATTTATCTGTTTTTTGAAACACTTTAAAATGATTATAAATAGCTCCGAAAAGGTTGTAGTTTGTCTGTAATTCAATTATTTTTGCGTAACTTTTATAAATTTTATTCAAATTATTATGGCAAAATCTACGTTATTAAAGTCATCCATTGCAAGAAAAGTTGCGATGGCACTTTCGGGACTTTTTTTGATTATGTTTCTATCATTACATTTTTTTATTAACATGACTTCGGTGTTCAGCGCTGACACTTTCAATGTGATGTCCCATTTTATGGGGTACAATCCTCTGGTTCAATTCATAATGCAGCCAATTTTGGTCGCGGGTGTTATTTTTCACTTTATTATGGGTTTTGTTTTAGAGTTAAAAAACAGAAGCGCAAGGCCAATTGGCTATGCAAAGTATAATGGAGCTGCAAATGCTTCTTGGGCATCTAGAAACATGATTGTTTCAGGATTAGTTGTTTTGGCATTTTTGGTGCTTCATTTTTATGATTTTTGGCTTGCTGAAATGATGTATAAATATGTGAATGTAAATGCTGTTGAAGAAACAAGATATTTCCATGAATTGAATCACAAATTTGAAAGTCCGGTTCGTACAGGATTATACTGTGTTGCCTTTTTGTTGTTGGCTGTTCACTTGTGGCATGGTTTCAATTCCTCTTTTCAATCAGTAGGATTTGATAACAAATATGCGAAAGCATTGCACAAATTAGGATATACTTTTGCAATAGTAGTTCCTTTTGGTTTTATTTTTATTGCATTATTTCATCATTTTAATCAAATTTAATATTCAATTATAATGGCATTAGATTCAAAAATTCCTAGTGGTCCAATTTCGGACAAATGGACAAATTATAAAGATCATATTAATTTAGTAAATCCTGCTAACAAACGTAATATTGATATTATCGTTGTTGGAACTGGACTTGCTGGAGGTTCTGCTGCGGCAACTTTAGCAGAATTAGGATATAACGTAAAAACATTTTGTTTTCAAGATTCTCCTCGTCGTGCGCACTCTATTGCAGCTCAAGGGGGAATTAATGCGGCAAAAAATTATCAAGGTGACGGGGATTCAACATTCCGTTTGTTTTATGATACTATAAAAGGGGGAGATTATCGTTCCCGTGAAGCTAACGTTCACCGTTTGGCTGAAGTGTCTACTAATATCATTGACCAATGTGTTATGCAAGGTGTTCCTTTGGCACGTGAATATGGTGGATTATTAGATAATCGTTCTTTTGGAGGAACTTTGGTGGCGAGAACATTCTACGCAAAAGGTCAAACTGGACAACAATTATTATTAGGTGCTTATTCTGCTATGAACCGTCAAATTGGTCGTGGAAAAATAAAATCACATACGCGTCACGAAATGCTTGATTTAGTATTAGTAGACGGAAAAGCAAGAGGTATTATTGCTCGTAACTTAGTTACTGGTGAAATCGAAAGACATTCTGCTCATGCTGTAGTTATCGCTTCTGGAGGTTACGGAAATGTATTTTTCCTTTCTACTTACGCCATGGGAAGTAATGCTACTGCAGCCTGGAAAATTCACAAAAAAGGAGCTTTTTTCGCCAATCCTTGTTATACACAAATTCACCCAACTTGTATTCCGGTTTCGGGAGATCACCAATCAAAATTAACGTTGATGTCTGAATCTTTGCGTAATGATGGTCGTATTTGGGTTCCTGCAAAATTAGAAGATGCGAAAGCAATTCGTGAAGGAAAGAAAAAACCTGCCGATTTATCTGAAGCAGAAAGAGATTATTACTTGGAAAGAAGATATCCATCTTTTGGAAATTTAGTGCCTCGTGATGTAGCTTCTCGTGCTGCTAAAGAAAGATGTGATGCCGGTTTTGGAGTAAACAAAACAGGTGAAGCAGTTTATTTGGATTTTGCTGCAGCGATACAACGTTACGGTAAAGAACAAGCATACATCAAAGGATTAGATGCAAATGATGCGAAACTTATCATCAAATTAGGAGCTGCTGTAGTAGCGAATAAATATGGTAACTTGTTCCAAATGTATGAAAAAATCGTTGATGAAGATCCATATACAACTCCAATGATGATTTACCCAGCGGTTCACTACACTATGGGAGGAACTTGGGTTGATTATAATTTACAAACTACAATTCCGGGTTGTTTCTCTATTGGAGAATCAAACTTCTCGGATCACGGTGCCAACAGATTAGGTGCATCTGCATTGATGCAAGGTTTGGCCGATGGATATTTTGTATTGCCATACACTATTGGTGATTATTTAGCTCCAGATATTAAAACAGGAACAATTTCTACGGATTTACCTGAATTTGTTGAAGCAGAGAAAAAAGTAAAAGACCAAATTGATAAATTCATCAACAACAACGGTACACATTCTGTTGATTATTTCCATAAAAAATTAGGGAAAATCATGTGGGATAAAGTAGGTATGGCTCGTAATGCTAAAGGATTAACTGAGGCTATCGAAGAAATTGCTGCTTTACGTGAAGAGTTTTATAAAGATGTAAAAGTTCCTGGAACTGCTGATAGTTTCAATCAAGAATTAGAGAAAGCAGGACGTGTTGCTGATTTCCTTGAATTAGGAGAATTGTTTGCCAAAGATGCTTTACACCGTAATGAATCTTGTGGAGGACACTTTCGTGAAGAATACCAATCAGAAGAAGGAGAGGCACAACGTGACGATGAGAATTTTGCTTATGTTGCTGCATGGGAATATAAAGGAAAACCTAGCGATGCGGTTTTACATAAAGAACCATTGGTATTTGAAAACATTAAATTAGTAACTCGTAGTTATAAATAGAAATTAGTCAAAGGTCAAATGTCTTAAAGTCAAATGACTTTCGACTTTCGACTTTAAGACTTTCAAACTAAAAAATATGAAACTTACATTAAAAATATGGCGTCAAAAAAATGCCAAAGCAGAGGGGAAAATTGTTGAATACCCATTAGATGGAATTGAAGGAGATATGTCTTTCTTGGAGATGCTTGATGTTCTTAACGAAGGATTAATCAACAAAGGAGAAGAGCCTGTATCTTTTGATCACGATTGTCGTGAAGGAATTTGCGGAACTTGTTCTTTATTTATCAACGGAGAAGCACACGGACCGGATAGAGGGATACCAACTTGTCAATTGCACATGCGTATGTTCAAAGACGGAGATGTTATCTTTATCGAGCCATTTAGAGCTAAAGCTTTCCCTGTAATCAAAGATTTAGTGGTTGACAGAAGTTCTTTTGACAGAATACAACATGCAGGAGGATTTATATCTGTAAATACATCTGGAAATCCAGTTGATGCTAATACAATTCCAGTTCCAAAACATGATGCTGACAGAGCTTTTGATGCGGCTACTTGTATTGGTTGTGGTGCTTGTGTTGCTACTTGTAAAAACTCTTCGGCTATGTTATTCGTAGCAGCCAAAGTGTCTCAATTTGCTTTATTGCCACAAGGTAGAGTTGAAGCGACTGAGCGTGTTTTGAATATGGTAAACCAAATGGATGCTGAAGGTTTTGGAAACTGTACCAATACTGGTGCTTGCGAAGTAGAATGTCCTAAAGGAATTTCTCTTGAAAATATTGCTCGTATGAACAGAGAATATTTATCGGCAAGTTTGAAAGGATAGATTCAAAAATAGAATCGATTATAATAAAACGCATTCATTTATTTGAATGCGTTTTTGTTTTTTAAAAGAGAGTTAAGTACCAATAAATTTGTAATTTTAGTTTATGAAAACAGCATTAATCCAATCCGCAATAATCTGGGAAAATCCGGAGGCAAATAGAAATTATTTTGAACAGAAAATAAATACTATTTCCGAAAGTATAGATTTAATTGTGCTTCCGGAAATGTTTACTACAGGTTTTACGATGAATCCTGAAACTGTAGCTGAGACTATGGATGGTAAAACTATGGGCTGGCTTCAATCTTTGGCGAAAGCCAAAAAAACAGCAATTACCGGAAGTTTAATTGTAACTGACAATAATAATTTTTACAACAGATTGGTTTTCGTATTTCCATCGGGAGAGATTCAGTTTTACGATAAAAGACACCTATTTACTTTGGCTGGAGAAGATAAAGTATATACGAGCGGAACTCAAAAATTGATTGTTGATTATTTGGGATGGAGAATCTGTCCTTTAGTGTGTTATGATTTGCGTTTTCCTGTCTTTGCCCGTAATGTCGAAAATTACGACTTACTGCTCTATGTTGCCAATTGGCCAAAGCCGAGAATTAATGCTTGGGATATTTTGATAAAAGCAAGGTCGGTAGAAAACATGTGTTACACCATTGGTGTGAATAGAAATGGTGTTGATAATGCTAATCTGGAATACGTTGGGCATTCGCAAGCAGTTGATTTTTTGGGTAATTATATTCTTGAACCTCAAGAAGCTGAAGGTGTTTTTATTGTAGAATTCGACAAAGAAAAGATGAATAATGCCAGAAATAAACTTGGTTTTCTTAATGACAGAGATTCTTTTGAAATAAAAATTTAATTTACTTTTTCTTTTTTTCGGTCGCTTTCTTTTTTGGTTCCGGAGTATAAGGAATACTCAAATCAAAAGGTTGTTCGACTTCCCAATTTGCTCTAACATCAATTTCTTTAGAAAAATAAATGACTTCTTCTGAATATTTTTTCTCTAAATAATTACCGGAATCGTAGACTTTGTTTTTATTTTCGTCATATATAGCGCGTAAAGTAAATAAGGCGGGTGTTAGGTATTTAAAATCAACTTTAGAGTTGCTTACGGAGTATTCAGAAGCTAAAACCTCTCCTTTGGCGTTTGTGAGCTCAATAATAACCGGGAAATGTTTTACTTTTTCTAAATTGACAACGAGATTCCCATAATCAGATTCGCTTTTCGTATTTGTTTTAAAAACTAAGGTGTCATTAGATTTTTCATAGAAATCAGTCAATGCTTCGGGTAAAATTGTAAACGTGTACTTTTGAGAAGGCTCTTTTTTGAAATCAAAATACAACAATTGATTAAATTCATCATATTCTGTTGTAAAAGGCACGATGGTTTCGGCAGTATTTGTCAGCTTAATTTTAGAATTATCAAAACGAACTAATGGTGTTGCGGTTTCTAAAGTAAAACGCTCTCTGAAATTTAAAGTTCCACTTTGAACAGCGGTTATTTTTAAACTGTCTTTTTTCTGATCTTTAATTTTTAAACTGAAGTCTTGGTGGTATTTATCTGCATCTACAGCGATGGCTAAAGAATCAACTTTTAGTGGTTTGTACCATATTTGTAAAGAATCTTTTTTCTGTAATTGAGTAACAATTGTGGGTAAGACTCCACTATTGTTTTTTAAAGTGATCTTTGGTTTTGCGTTTGGATGTTTTAAATTACCGTCATATCCCATTAGCAATCTATTTCCGGAAACTTGACTTGGTTTGTATGTTTTAAACGGAAGTACTTCCTGGAATAATTCTAATTCAAAAACGGTATCATTTGGAACGTTGACGAACTGTTTATTAAACCCGATTTTATCTGTTTTAGGATTAAATTTATTATTATTGTTGCGGTCTTTCATTGCTACAAGCAGATATTTTCCGGCTTTTAGATTCTCTAATCGAAAGGTTTTTAAACTGTCTAAGGTGTTGGTTACATACCGAGGCATATCGGTGTACACTAAAGAATCTTTAAAAGTGTCGTTTACTTCATAAAGCATAACCGAAACAAAAGATTCGACTTCTTTGTTGTAAGCGTCTTTTACTCTGCCTCCAATGGCTAGTGAATCGATATAATCACCAGTTGAGAAAATATATTTGAATTGGTTATATGGATTTCCTTCGTTGTTGTCCGTTATACTTTGTCCAAAATTAAAACTATACGTTGTGTTAGGTTGTAACGTGTCGTTGATTTTTATATCGATGTACTTACTTGATGTTGTTGGGGTAATCAAAGGCTCATTTTTCATTGGAGGTGAAATGATAAGCTGCTTTTTCAGGTCTTTCAACTTAATGTATTCGTCAAAAGTTAATTTGATTTCACTTCCTTTAAAGTTTGTGTTGAAATTTTTAGGGAAACTCGTTTTCAAAACCGGAGCAATAGTGTCTTTTAAACCCCCTGTAATGCTTCCTCTTTTGGCACAACCAATCACAACTAAAAGCAGAAGTAAAGTAATATATTTAAAATTGTTTTTCAACATAACAAATCAGAAATTAGTTTTCACAAAATAACAATTATATTTACTGTAATCGAAACTTTTTATCGAAATATTGTGAGCTATTTAGGGACTTGGGTTTTTAAATATTTTACCTTTGATAAATAAGTTTGGTCTTTGATTTTAGAAATTAAATAGATAAAGAATAGTATCGGATAATATAAATGTATAAAAATGAAAAAAATAGAACATATAGGAATAGCCGTAAAAGACTTGGATGTTTCAAATGAGTTGTTTGAAAAGCTTTTTGGAGCACCGGCATATAAGTTTGAAGAAGTTCAAAGTGAAGGGGTCATTACTTCTTTTTTTTATAACGGACCAAATAAAATAGAGCTTTTGGCGGCGACAAATCCCGAAAGTCCAATTGCTAAATTTATAGAGAAAAAAGGAGAAGGAATTCACCATATTGCTTTTGCGGTAGATGATATAGAGTCGGAAATAAAGCGATTAAAAAATGAAGGGTTTATTGTTTTAAACGAAGTACCTAAAATAGGAGCGGATAATAAGTTGGTAGCTTTTTTGCATCCAAAAAGCACGAATGGAGTTTTAATTGAATTGTGTCAGGAAATAAAATAATTTTTTTTGATCACTTGGTTTAAATAGCATCTTAATAATCAGGCTGTTTCTTTTTTTAAAAACTTAATAAGTGCTATTAAGATAAAATCTGTTTCAAAAATAGTTGTAGTAAATAAAAAATAGTAGTAATATTGCAAACTCTTAACCGGTCCTATAGCTCAGCTGGTTAGAGCACCTGACTCATAATCAGGTGGTCCCTGGTTCGAGCCCAGGTGGGACCACTTTTTAAGAACATAAAGCCTTATAAACATTGCGTTTGTAAGGCTTTTTTATTTTGTGGTCCAAGTATAGAGTTTTTTGCTTTATAAGTTAGGTTTGGTATTCGAAAAAAAAATAAGAATAAGTTTTACGTCGTATAAAAAGTGTATTTCGTCCGAAATGTGTGTTTTGCAACAATGTTTGTTGCTTTTATTAGATATAAATATTAATTTTATACCGTTATTTTGAAAACAGCTATGCATAGTTTGAAAAAAGAATTTTATTTATTGGTTTTGAAAAAAGTAAAAATTTTAATTTTAATTCTTTTTCTTTTTGGCTTTGTGTATAATGCAAAAGCTCAAGATGAATTTCCACCTCCGCCTCCCGGTAACACACTTCCTCCAGTTCCTATTGATAATTATTTGTTGTTTCTTGTGGTTGTGTCCGTATTTTTTGGCATCTATATTATCTATGAAAATAAATTAAAACAAAAAACTCCAATTTAATTGGAGTTTTTTTTTGTTTTGTATCAATAAGAAATAGTCTATTTGTTGCTGTATAAGCGAGAAACGTATTTGCCGATTACATCAAATTCCAGATTTACTTTTGTGCCTACTTCGAAATTTTTAAAATTAGTATGCTCAAAAGTATAAGGTATGATAGCTACGCTGAATTCATTTTTCTTTGAGTTTACGACTGTTAAGCTAACGCCATTTACGGTTATAGAGCCTTTTTCGATAGTTATATTATGGAGTGATTCGTCGTATTCAAAAGTATAATGCCAACTTCCGTTTGCTTCATCGGCTGCGATGCACGTTCCAATTTGATCTACATGTCCTTGTACAATATGACCATCAAGACGATCGCCTAGTTTCATTGCTCTTTCAAGGTTGATTTGATCGCCGGTTTTCCAGTAGGAAATATTGGTTTTTTTTATCGTTTCGCCAATTGCAGTTACGGTATATAAAGAATTACTTATGGCTACAACGGTTAAACAAATGCCATTATGAGCTACGCTTTGATCTATTTGAAGCTCGTCTGTAATTGATGAATCAATCGTAAGATGAATATTATCTTTGTCTTTCTTTATTTCTTGAACTGTGCCAAGTGTTTCTATGATTCCTGTAAACATTTCTTATTTTATTTTACTAAATTTGCATTCAAAATTAGCAATAAATAACGTGAGGACATGATGAAAAAGGCAGAAAATATAATAGTTGGAATTTCGATAGGAGATTTAAACGGTATTGGAAGCGAAGTAGTACTAAAAACATTCGAGGATTCTCGTATGTTAGAATTATGTACTCCGGTTATTTTTGCCAATGTAAAAATAATGTCTTTCATAAAAAAAAGTTTTGAGTCGACTTCGGTGTTGCATGGTATTGATAGATTAGATCAAATTTTGCCGGGTAAAATAAATGTTTTCAATCTTTGGAAAGAAGGGGTTGATTTAAATCCTGGAGAGAATAATGATAAAGTAGGGGAGTATGCGGTGAAATCTTTTGTTGCAGCTACCAAGGCGCTTAAAGAAGGTGTTGTAGATGTGCTTGTAACGGCGCCTATAAATAAATATAATATTCAGTCGGATTCTTTTAAATTTCCCGGTCATACGGATTATTTAGATCAAGAATTAGAAGGAAATGCTCTGATGTTGATGGTTCAGGATAATTTAAGAGTAGGATTATTGACGGATCATATACCTTTAAATGAAGTTGCGGCACATCTTACAGAAGATTTGATTAAGCAAAAAATTGAAACGGTTAAGCAGTGTTTGATAAAGGATTTTAGTATTAATAAACCAAAAATTGCTGTTTTAGGATTAAATCCTCATTGTGGAGACGGTGGAGTAATAGGAACTGAAGATGATGCAATATTAAAACCTGCATTAAAAAAAATATTTGAGAAAGGAACATTGGTATTTGGTCCTTTTGCGGCAGATGGTTTTTTTGGAAGTAATCAATATGAGAAATACGATGCGATTATTGCAACGTATCATGATCAAGGATTAATTCCGTTTAAAACATTGTCATTTGGAAAAGGAGTGAATTATACAGCAGGTTTAAGCAAAATCAGAACTTCGCCTGATCACGGAACAGCTTATGATATAGCGGGAAAAGGTATTGCAGATTATAATTCGTTCAAAGAAGCGGTTTATTTAGCAATAGATATCTATCATTCCAGAAATCAGTACGCAGAAATCAGTCAAAAACCCCTGAAAACAAAAGAAAAACAGTTATGAACAAAAAAAGGATAATAACATTATTAGATTTATAATAATTTTATATCTTTGCACCCCGTTACGATAATTCGAAATAGGGAAAAATGTTGTTGAAATGAATAAGACAAAAGAATATTTAATTCCATTCGTAGGATTAAAGCTAGGAAAACATCATTTTGAATATCAAGTAAGTAACGCGTTCTTTGAAATCTTTGATTATCACGAATTTCAAAATTCTGACATCAAAGTAAATGTGGTTTTAGAGAAAAAAAGCACGATGTTAGAATTGAGTTTCAAACACAAAGGGACTGTAAATGTACCTTGTGATCTTACAAGTGAAGATTTTGATTTGCCAATAAAAAGCAAAATGAAATTAATTGTTCGATTTGGAGAAGCTTTCAATAATGATAATGAAGAATTGCTTATTTTACCTCATGGCGAATTTGAAGTAGATATTGCACAATATATCTATGAAATGATTGTGCTTTCTGTGCCTCTGAGAAGAGTTCATCCAGGAATCAAAGACGGAAGTTTAAAAACAGAAGCTTTGACAAAGTTGAATGAGCTAACCATAAAAGAACAAAAAAAAGAGATTAAAAAAGAAGAGAATATTGACCCGCGTTGGGACAAATTAAAGCAACTATTAACGGATAAATAATATAGTAAAATGGCACATCCTAAGAGAAAAATCTCGAAAACAAGAAGAGATAAGAGAAGAACACATTACAAAGCAACTGTAGCACAAATCGCTACTTGTCCTATTACAGGAGAAGCACATTTATACCACAGAGCTTACTGGCATGAAGGTAAAATGTATTACAGAGGGCAAGTTGTTATAGATAAATCTGTAGCTGTTGCTTAATGCATTTTTGTAAATGATATTAGAACTCTCACCATGTGAGAGTTTTTTTTGTTGTTTATAATTTCCGTCAAATAAGAAGTTCTAAAACAATAGATTTAGAATTTTTTTTGTAATTTTCAAGTCTTTTAAAAATTTTTCAAATGCAGGCATTTGATAAGAAATAATCGGATACAATGAATACAATTACAGCCGCAATTACCGCTGTTGGAGGATACGTTCCAGACTTTGTACTTTCAAACAAAGTTCTTGAAACTATGGTAGATACCAATGACGAGTGGATTACCTCTCGTACTGGAATTAAAGAAAGAAGAATTCTAAAAGATGAAGACAAAGGCACGTCTTATCTTGCTATAAAAGCCGCACAAGATTTATTAGCTAAAGCAAATATTGATCCTTTAGAAATAGATCTACTCATAATGGCAACCGCTACACATGATATGCCATTAGCATCAACAGGAGTTAATGTCGCCACAGAAATAGGTGCCTTAAATGCATTTGCATACGATTTACAAGCTGCTTGTTCCAGTTTTTTATACGGAATGTCAACTGCAGCAGCTTACATACAATCCGGTAGATATAAAAAAGTGTTACTGATAGGAGCCGATAAAATGTCCTCTATTGTAGACTATACAGACCGTTCTACTTGTATTATTTTTGGTGACGGAGCCGGAGCAGCTTTGTTTGAACCTAATTATGAAGGTTTAGGATTGCAAGATGAATATTTAAGAAGTGACGGTGTAGGTCGTGATTTTCTTAAAATTCCTGCAGGAGGTTCCTTGATTCCAACAAGTTTAGAAACAGTTAAAGACAACAGACACAATATTATTCAAGATGGTAAAACAGTTTTCAAATATGCTGTAACCAACATGGCTGATGCAAGTGAATTGATTCTGAAAAGAAATAATTTAACGAATGATGATGTAAATTGGTTGGTTCCACATCAAGCGAACAAACGTATCATTGATGCAACTGCCGGTAGAATGAATCTAGAAGATTCAAAAGTCTTAATGAATATAGAAAGATACGGGAATACAACATCAGCAACCTTACCATTAGTACTTTACGATTTTGAACATTTATTCAAAAAAGGAGATACCATTATTTTGGCTGCTTTTGGTGGAGGATTCACTTGGGGATCTATTTACCTTAAATGGGCATACGATAAAAAATAAATTTAAACTAAAAACAAATAATTATGGATTTAAAAGAAATTCAAAATCTAATCAAGTTTGTAGCAAATTCGGGAGTTGCAGAAGTTAAATTAGAGATGGATGATGTTAAAATCACCATTAGAACAACTTTAGAAGGGAATGTAACAGAAACCACGTATGTTCAGCAAATGCCAGCTCAAAACACTTTGCAGCAAGCAGCCCCTCAACAAATCGCTCCAGTTGCTCCAACTCCAGAAGCACCAGTTGCCGAAGTTTCTAACCTAATTACTATAAAATCTCCAATTATTGGAACATTTTACAGAAAACCATCACCAGACAAACCAATGTTTGTAGAAGTAGGTAAAACTATTGCTAAAGGAGATGTACTTTGTGTTATCGAAGCAATGAAATTATTTAATGAGATTGAATCTGAAGTATCAGGTAAAATTGTAAAAATATTGGTAGACGATATGTCACCAGTTGAATTTGACCAACCTTTATTCTTAGTAGATCCATCATAAGAAATTTTGAATGATGAATTTTGGATGATTAATTAGTATTGTCATTCAACTAATTTAAAATTTATAATTTATAATTTATAATTTCAAAAAGATGTTTAAAAAAATATTAATTGCAAATAGAGGAGAAATTGCACTTCGTGTAATTAGAACCTGCAAGGAAATGGGAATTAAAACAGTCGCTGTTTATTCTACTGCCGATGCGGAAAGTCTTCACGTAAAGTTTGCTGATGAAGCAGTTTGTATTGGTCCACCGCCAAGTAATCTGTCTTATTTAAAGATGTCAAATATTATTGCCGCTGCTGAGATTACCAATGCAGATGCAATACACCCGGGTTATGGATTCCTTTCTGAAAATGCTAAATTTTCTAAAATTTGTCAAGAGCATGGTATCAAATTCATCGGAGCTTCTCCGGAAATGATTGATAGAATGGGAGACAAAGCTTCTGCTAAATCTACTATGATTGAAGCAGGTGTTCCTTGTGTTCCGGGTTCTGTAGGGATTTTAGAATCTTTCGAACAAGCAGAATCATTGGCTAAACAATTCGGATATCCTGTAATGCTAAAAGCGACTGCTGGAGGTGGAGGAAAAGGGATGCGTGCCGTTTGGAAAGAAGATGAATTGTTGAAAGCTTGGGAAAGTGCTCGTCAAGAATCGGCAGCAGCCTTTGGAAATGACGGAATGTATCTGGAGAAATTAATCGAGGAGCCACGTCATATTGAAATTCAAATTGTAGGTGATTCTTACGGAAAAGCATGTCATCTATCAGAAAGAGATTGTTCGGTACAACGCCGTCATCAAAAGCTGACAGAAGAAACGCCTTCTCCTTTTATGACTGACGAATTACGTCAAAAAATGGGTGAAGCAGCAGTAAAAGCCGCTGAATACATTAAATATGAAGGTGCAGGAACAGTAGAATTTTTGGTAGATAAACACCGTAATTTCTATTTCATGGAAATGAATACTCGTATCCAAGTAGAGCATCCAATTACAGAACAAGTTATTGATTACGATTTAATTCGCGAACAAATTTTGGTTGCAGCAGGTGTGCCAATTTCAGGTAAAAACTATTTGCCTCAAATGCATGCTATCGAATGTCGTATCAATGCAGAAGATCCTTATAATGATTTCCGTCCGTCACCAGGAAAAATCACGACATTGCATATGCCGGGAGGTCACGGAGTACGTTTAGATACACACGTGTATTCAGGTTACACGATTCCGCCTAATTATGATTCAATGATTGCTAAGTTGATTACTACTGCACAAACTCGTGAAGAAGCAATCAGTAAGATGAGAAGAGCTTTAGATGAATTTGTGATTGAAGGTGTAAAAACTACGATTCCTTTTCACAGACAATTAATGGATGATCCTCGTTATATAGCAGGAGAATATACTACAGCATTTATGGATGATTTCAAGATGAATGATCCTGAGCTATAGAAAATACCATGAATTATTAAAAAACCTTACAGCGATGTAAGGTTTTTGTTATTTATAAAGATTACAAAAGCGTTTAAAGTTAAGTTTTTCAGAATGTTTTTGCGTAGAATAAAAAAAACCTCGCCAAATTGGAGAGGTTTTTTATTTAGTATAAGGAGGTATTTTACAAGGTCTCTTTTAGCCATTTGTAAAATTCCTTTTGCCAAACTTGTGCATTTTGAGGTTTCAAAACCCAATGGTTTTCCTCAGGAAAGTACAAAAATCTACTTTTTATCCCTCGCAATTGTGCTGCTTGAAACGCCTCTTGCGATTGTCCGATAGGAACCCGAAAATCATTTCCTCCTTGAATAATCAAAATAGGAGTATTCCATTTATCAACCAAAGTAATTGGGTTGAATACAGTGTAGCTTTTTTGAGCCACTGCATTTTCTTTCTCCCAATACGCTCCGCCAAAATCCCAGTTGTTAAAGAAAACTTCTTCAGTTGTTCCAAACATACTTTGAGTATTAAAAACGCCATCATGAGCAATAAACGTTTTGAATCTGTTGTTGTGAATTCCGGCTAAATAAAAAACAGAATAGCCTCCGTAGCTTGCGCCAACACAGCCTAATTTTGCTTTGTCTACATAATTTTCTTTGGACACATCATCAATAGCCGATAAATAATCATCCATTACTTGTCCGCCCCAATCTTTGCTTATTTGCTCGTTCCAGGCTACGCCGTGTCCTTGCATTCCACGACGGTTTGGCGCAACAATAACATAACCATTTGCTGCCATTAAAGAGAAATTCCAACGAAATGAATAGCTTTGTGTCAAAGGAGATTGAGGGCCACCCTGACAGAATAAAAGTGTAGGATATTTTTTTGTGGCATCAAAATTAGGAGGAAGAATCACCCAAACCAACATTTTTTTACCATCAGTAGTGGTAACATAACGTCTTTCGGTTTTGCTTAATGTCAATGAATTATATGTTGCCGTATTTACATTTGACAATTGTTTCCAACTGTTTTTCTTTAAATTATAAGAAAAAATTTCCGATGCATGATTCATATCTGTTCGAGTTACAATTAGGTTGTCACCTGAAAAACCTACTAAATCATTCACATCAAAATCACCATTGGTAATTTGGTGTACATTTATGGCTATTTTGGTCAAGCCCGGAAAATTAACTTCAAATAACTGTTTTGTTCCGTCGATTGGAGCTACAAAATAGATTTTTTTACCATCAGCACTCCACATATAATTATCAACACTACCGTCCCAATTGGCGGTTAAGTTAATTTTCATTCCTTTGAAACTAACAATCAAATCATTTTTATCGGCTTCATAACCGTCACGCTTCATTTGTAACCAAGTTAAATTCCCGCTTGGTGAAAACTGTGGAGCGATGTCGTAACCTAGGTTTTCTTCGGTTCTATTGCTGGTTTTTCCTGTTTCTAAATTGTATTCATAAATATTAGTATTAGTAGAAATGGCATATTGTGTTCCTGCTTTTTTCTTGCTTACATAAAGAATGCTTTTGCTGTCCGGAGACCAAATGTAATCTTCATCTCCTCCAAAAGGTTTTTGTGGACTATCAAAATTTTCTCCTTTCAAAATGTCAATTCCAGTAGCACCTTCTTTATTTTCTTTATAAAAAACATGATTGAATTTCCCTTCATTCCAAGTGTCCCAATGGCGATAGTCTAAACCATTGTAAATTTGAACATTCGATTTTTCTAGTTCAGGATAAAAATCTTTTCCATGTACATTGTCGATTTTTACAGCTTCATTATAAACGATATATTTTCCGTCAGGAGAAGTGTTTTTATCCTTCAAAAGCTCTTTTGTAGAGGTAACTTCGGTTGGATTTCCACCATTAACAGGTAAAGTGTAGAACTTTGTATTCGATTTGTTTTCTTCTACCGAAGGAGTTGCTACTTGATAAACAATATTTTTTCCGTCTTTAGAAATTCCTAATGGAGTTACTCTTCCCAACTTCCAAAGCAGTTCGGGAGTCATTACATTTTGCGCCATTGCATTCAAGCTCATCAGTGTTAAGGTTACAATCAGTATTTTTTTCATAATTAGAATTATTTTTTACGAGTTTAAAATTACTCATTATATTCTAAAATAAGCATGGCAATTTAAGACAACTTCTGTTTTTAACATTATTATTTAAAAAATATAAAGGGAAGCCTATTAGTGGACTAAAAATATTATTTTTATAAAAAATTAGTCAGATGCAACTCAGCTATTGGGAATTAAAAAATTGGTTTACCCAGGTAGATTATACGATTGTTGGAAGCGGAATAGTGGGTTTACATGCTGCATTACGATTGCGCGAAAAATTTCCGGACAGTAAAATTTTAGTCTTAGAAAAAGGAATGTTGCCACAAGGAGCCAGTACAAAAAATGCTGGGTTTGCCTGTTTTGGAAGCCTTTCAGAAATTATAGATGATTTAAAAAACCATTCGGAAGAAGATGTTTTTCGTCTCGTTCAAAAACGTTGGCAAGGGCTGCAATTGTTGCGAAAAAGATTAGGTGATGCCGCAATTGATTTTAAGCCATTTGGCGGTTATGAGTTATTTTTAAAAGATGACGAAAGCACCTACGACGAATGTTTGGCTAGATTACCATTCATAAATGAAATTCTGAAACCACTATTTAAAACGGATGTTTTTGCCAAAGAAGTTGATCGTTTTGAATTTAAAGGAATTCATGAATATTTAGTTTTTAACCCATTTGAAGCACAGATAGATACTGGAAATATGATGCAGGCTTTGCTAAAACAAGCCGTTTCCGAAAATATATTAATACTGAATCAACAAACAGTAACGTCTTATTTTGAATCAGAAAAAGGAGTTGAAGTGGCACTGGGAAATTTTAGTTTCACTTCCAAAAAACTGTTATTTGCTACTAATGGTTTTGCAAATTCCTTGACCAATGGTGCTGTGAAACCTGCCAGAGCACAAGTCTTGATTACTGAGCCAATAACAAATTTAGATATAAAAGGAACCTTTCATTTAGATAAAGGTTATTATTATTTTAGGAACATTGATGATAGAATTTTGCTGGGAGGAGGACGAAATCTTGATTTTGAAACGGAAACAACTACAGCGTTTGGACAAACAGAAATTATACAAAATAAATTGGAACAATTATTAAAAGAAGTAATTTTGCCTAATAGAAAAGTTGAAATCGCCCATCGTTGGAGCGGTATTATGGGAATAGGAACTAGTAAAAATCCAATCGTTTCACAATTATCAGAAAACGTATATTGTGGGGTGCGATTAGGAGGAATGGGAGTGGCAATAGGAAGTTTAATAGGAACAGAATTAGCAGAATTAGTATAATGGCAACGAAAATAACACCAAAAAAAACAAGACAACCTCAAAAAAAAGAAACGGCAGGCTTTATGGATAAAGTGAAGCAGTTTTTATTTAGAGCACTTTTATGGTTCTTCGGATTATCACTTTTTTTCGTACTGCTTTTTAAATTCGTTCCAGTGCCATTTACTCCTTTAATGGTGATTCGTGCCATCGAAAATAAAGCAGCCGGTAAAGAAGTGTATTTCAGCCATAATTGGGAACCTATTGAAAATCTTTCTATGAATTTGCAAAAAGCTGTTATAGCCAGTGAGGACGGAACTTTTCTTACCCACAACGGATTTGATTTTAATGCACTTCAAAAAGCCTACAAGAACAACGAAAGAGGGAGAAAAATAAAAGGAGGAAGTACTATTTCACAGCAAACCGCCAAAAATGTATTTCTTTGGCAAGGCCGAAGTTATTTCCGAAAAGGATTAGAAGCCTATTTTACCGTTTTAATAGAAATAATTTGGGGTAAAGAGCGTATCATGGAGGTGTATTTGAATAGCATCGAAATGGGAGACGGTATATACGGAGCGCAAGCAGCGACTCAATATTGGTACAGAAAAGATGCGTCCAGCCTTACGCCGATGCAAGCTGCCGGAATTGCGGCTATTTTGCCCAATCCAAGAAAATATAAAGCTACAGGTTCTTCTTCATATATCAATAATCGAAAATCCAGAATTGTTCGCGTAATGCGACATATTGGTAAAATCAAGTATTGATAATTTTTTTGTAGAAAAGATTCTTTGAAACTACACGATTTCGGATTGAAACGTGTTCTTGGTTAAAATAAAAAAACCGCAAATTACTTTATAATAAGTAATTGCGGTTTACAAATGTGGAGAAGATGGGGCTCGAACCCACGACCTCTTGACTGCCAGTCAAGCACTCTAGCCAACTGAGCTACATCCCCA
>ERZ1034361.508-NODE-508-length-24892-cov-3.547733_pt1 | contig 24892 bp, 25 predicted proteins | sample MGYA00520617_ERZ1034361 | MGnify/ENA primary metagenome ERZ1034361 (study PRJEB33736, sample SAMEA104284507) | Azolla filiculoides | biome: Urban; feature: Water surface; material: Ditch water | place: Netherlands | collected 2015-10-28 | depth 0-0.1 m ...
GGGCGGGTTCTTCCTGGTCTTCAGGGTTTTCGATTTGTTCGGTCATCACTGTGGCCTTTATGGTTCTGTTCTCTTTCGGGGAACCCCATGGTGTTATTCACTCAATGGGATACCTTGCCGCAGTTGGGGATGAAGGCCGCCATTTCAAGCAGCTTCCTCCCGGTTCCGATGGATCAAATTAACTGGCTTGTGCCTGGGCACCTTCCTGCAATACATACAGGGGCTTGCTATCGCCGGTAATGGCGGCTTCTTCAACCACCACCTTGGCGATATCGGTGCTACCCGGCAAGTCGTACATGGTGTCTATCAGGGTTGCTTCTACGATGGAACGAAGGCCACGGGCGCCGGTTTTGCGTTCCAGCGCACGTCTGGCAATGGCCTTGAGTGCCTCTGGACGGAATTCCAACTCAACACCTTCCATCTGAAAAAGCTTCTGGTATTGCTTGGTCAGCGCGTTCTTCGGTTCGGTCAGAATACGGACCAGCGCGGCATCGTTCAGCTCATCCAGCGTAGCCACTACGGGCAAACGCCCGATAAGCTCTGGAATCAAACCATATTTGATCAGATCTTCTGGCTCTACCACTTTGAGTAGTGCTGTAATGGCTTTTTCTTCTTTGCCAGTAACTTCAGCACCAAAGCCAATACCGGTCTTTTCCGTGCGGTTACGAATCACTTTGTCGATACCTTCAAAGGCACCACTACAAATGAAGAGGATGTTGGTGGTATCCACCTGAACGAAATCCTGGTTCGGATGCTTGCGTCCACCCTGTGGGGGCACCGATGCAACGGTGCCTTCGATCAGCTTGAGCAATGCCTGCTGTACGCCCTCGCCCGATACATCACGGGTGATGGAGGGGTTATCTGACTTACGCGAGATCTTGTCGATTTCATCGATGTAAACAATACCCTGACGCGCCTTCTCGACATCGTAATCACACTTCTGCAAGAGCTTCTGGATGATGTTTTCTACGTCTTCACCCACGTAACCCGCTTCGGTGAGTGTCGTTGCATCGGCCATAACAAACGGCACATCAAGAAGACGCGCCAGCGTTTGAGCCAGTAGTGTTTTACCAGAACCGGTTGGGCCAATCAGCAGAATGTTCGATTTAGACAGCTCAACACCATCATCTTTAGCTTGCGGCAGACGCAGGCGCTTGTAATGATTGTAAACCGCCACAGCCAGAATCTTCTTGGCAGGTTCCTGGCCGATCACATACTCATCAAGCGTTTCGCGGATTTCCCGGGGGGTTGGCAAACCCTCTTTGACGACCTTAGCCGCTTCTTCCACTTCATCTTGAACGATATCGCCACAGAGCTCGATACATTCATCACAAATGAATACCGAAGGGCCGGCAATCAGTTTCTTCACTTCGTGCTGGCTCTTGCCGCAGAAGGAGCAGTACAAGGGCTTTTCAGAATCCTTGTTGGCGTCGCTCTGTTTGTCTTTGGTCATTACTTTTCCTTCGAATACTTAGGCTGCTGCGCGTCTTAAGCAGCAGCGCTGCGGTTACCAATCACTTTGTCGATCAGACCATAGGCCACCGCTTCATCGGCCGACATGAAGTTATCTCGATCCGTGTCACGTTCGATGCGTTCGACATCCTGCCCCGTATGCGAGGCCAGCATGTTGTTGAGCTTGGCGCGCAGCGAGAGGATTTCCTTGGCGTGGATTTCAATATCCGATGCCTGACCCTGGAAACCACCTAGTGGCTGATGAATCATGACGCGGGAGTTCGGCAGCGAGAAACGTTTGCCTTTGGCGCCCGCCGTGAGCAGGAAGGCACCCATCGACGCCGCCTGGCCCAGGCACAGGGTTGATACATCCGGCTTAATAAATTGCATGGTGTCGTAGATCGACAGGCCTGCAGTCACCGAACCACCTGGTGAGTTGATGTAGAGATGAATGTCTTTATCCGGGTTCTCAGCTTCAAGGAACAGGAGCTGCGCAACTACCAGGTTGGCGCTCATGTCATTAACCGGGCCCACCAGAAAGACCACGCGCTCTTTGAGCAGACGGGAATAGATATCAAAAGCACGTTCACCACGGCCACTCTGCTCCACAACCATAGGCACCAAACCAATCGCTTGGGGGTCCGGTTGGGTCTGAACCAGGGTGTTAACGAGGCTATTATGGGTAAACATGTGTGCTCCTGAGGGGGTATTACGGATATTGAGTGTAATCATGCCGCAAATACGGCATTTTTTCATGCGTTTGAGCGATTTCCGGCAACATTTTCCGTCGAATCACCCACTATTTAGGGGGTGAATTTACGAAATCAATGACTTAGCGCACTTTCAAATACCAGAAATGCAACCGGCCGGGCGAACCCGGCCGGTTTTGCAATCATCTAATCCTTAAAAAAGGGATCAGACGCCTTGCTGGCCCATGATTTCGTCGAAATCGATGGCCTTCTCGGTGACTTTAGCACGTGCCAGAACCCAGGCCACGACGTTTTCTTCCAGCACTTCGGATTCAATACCCGACAGGCGCTGTGGATCTTGCTTGTACCACTCGATCACTTCAGCCGGATGCTGATAGGTTTCTGCCATCTCGGCGATGCGGGCATTGATCTGATCTTCGGTGGCCACCAGCTTTTCATTCTCAACCAGCTGCGCCAGGATCAGACCCATGCGCACGCGTGGTGAGGCACGATCGGTAAACCACTCAGGCTGCATCGGAATGTCGCCCTTCATGCCGCGCTGCTTCATTTCTTCGCGGGTGTTCTGCATCAGACGATAGGTTTCCTGCTCGATCATGGCCTTAGGCACAGTGATCGGGTTCAGTTCGTCCAGCTTTTCCATCACGGCTTCGCGAACGCGCTGATGAATGCGCTTCTTCACTTCACCCTTCAGGTTCTTTTCTACTTCGGCACGCAGGTCGTCTGCTTTACCGCTTTCAACACCCATGGCCTTAACGAACTCTTCGTCCAGCTCAGGAATCACCGGACCCTGAACCTGCTTCACATTCAGATCAAACTGAACGGTCTGGCCAGCCAGCTCGGTGTTGCCGTATTCAGCCGGGAAGGTCAGATCAAAGGTCTTGGCGGTGCCAGCAGTACAGCCTTCGATCGCTGCTTCAAACTCAGGTAGCAACGTGCCCTTGCCCACAACCATTGGATAATCTTTGGCTTCGCCACCGGCAAACGGTACGCCGTCTTTCTTGCCTAGGAAGTCGATAACCACACGGTCTTCCTTCTGGGCGGCACGATCAGCGTTTTCATAACGCACGCGCTGTTTGCGCAGAATGTCCAGGGTCTTATCGACATCAGCGTCCGTTACTTCATGAACTGGACGCTCGATCTCGGCCGACGACACATCAGCCAGCGTGAATTCTGGGAACAGCTCAAACGTCGCTACAAAGGTCAGCGTATCGCCCGTTTCGTCGCCCTTTGGCTCGATACGTGGGTAACCAGCAACCTTCAGCTTCTGGGCGGTAATGGCTTCACCATAGGCGCGGCCAACCAATTCATTCAGCGCTTCTTCACGAGCCTGCAGGCCGTGGTGCTGTTTAACCACCTTGGCTGGCACTTTGCCCGGACGGAAACCGGCAATCTTCAGGGTTTTGCCCATGCGCGCCAGGCGGGCATCAGTTGCAGCTTCCACTTCTTTAGCGGCAACGGTCAGTTCGATTGTGCGCTCCAGTGGCGACACTTCCTGCACGGTTTCGGTGGTGCTCATTGAATTCGTTCCTAATGAATAAAGGCTAGACTTGCAAAACCGAAGATTATATCCGAAGGCGCCACGTCGGGGTATGCCTCACGGCCGCACTTTTTAGCGCATTTCTATCGTTTTATTAAGGATTCGCTAATAATTGCGCCCAGTTTTACGATTATGCTCATCAAAACTTACGTAGCCCTACCCAAGGAGAGTGTTATGAAACGTATTGCCCTTTTTGCCGCAGCACTTGCCGTTGGCCTGACGATGGCTGTAGGCAATGCCGAAGCGGCCCGCGTTGGTGGCGGCAAATCTTTCGGCATGCAGCGCCAGATGGCGCCTGTGAGCAAACCAGCAGCGACTGCGCCTTCGGCAACCGCGCCCGCCGCTGCTAAAGCCCCGGGGGCAGCCACCCCGGCCGCTCAACCCAAGCGTTCGTGGATGGGCCCCTTAGCCGGTCTGGCAGCAGGTTTAGGTCTCGCGGCCTTGGCTAGCCACTTTGGCTTTGGCGAAGAGCTGGCCAATATGATGATGTTTGCCTTGATCGCCTTTGCCGTTATCGCAGTCGTTGGGTATTTCTTGCGTAAACGCGCAGCGGGTCAGCAAGCAACCATGGCCGGTGCGGGCGCGCCCTACAACGCCCCCGCCTCGATGTATCAGGCCAATGATCTTGGTGGTAGCAGCAGCGCCAGCCAGACCAGTAATATCCCGGCTAACTTTGACACCGAAGGCTTCATACGCAACGCCAAGGTTGGCTTTATCCGCCTTCAGGCTGCGCACGATGCGGGTGACCTCGCCGATATCCGTGAATTCACGTCGCCAGAAATGTTTGCCGAAATTCGCATGGATCTGGATCAGCGTAACGGCGCGCCGCAAAAAACCGACATCGTCTCGCTCAATGCAGAGATTCTGGAAGTGGCTGAAGAGGCGCAACGCTATGTCGTGAGCGTGCGTTTTACCGGCATGGTGCGCGAAGAAGCCAATGCAGCACCTGTGGCCATTGATGAAATGTGGCACCTGACCAAGCCAGTAACCGGCCAAGGTGGTTGGGTGCTCGCAGGGATCCAGCAGATTCAGTAAGCCCTAGACATTCCCCCCGGCCCCAACCGGTTACCCCTGCCAAGCAATTGGCAGGGGTTTTTTATTATTGGGCTGCTTGTTTTGTACTCTGCTTGGCGCGATACGCTTTGAGTACTTGTTTCTGCCGTTTTACCTGCATACTCACCGCCTCATTAACAGGCAAATCGAAACCCGGCGGCGAATGTGCCCAGGGGTAACCCGCGCGGCTAAGGTCACTTGCATAGTTAAACAACGCATTCATGTAGTGACGATCAAATTCTTTTTTGTGGGGCGTTTTAAAGTCTGGCCCAATGTAGGCCAGATTAAAGCCCACACCATCTCGTTGGGTCATCAGAAAAGTACGATAGATATCACCACCGCCTTGAGTCTGAATGAGTTGTTCCACAGCGCGCCCCATGATGCTGAGCGTATTGCGTTCAATCTGACGCCATTCAGAGTCTAAACGTGCGTTGCGGACGATATATGCCTGCCGATTTTTGTATGGGCTAACCACCCCTTCTTTAACTGCCATAACGCTTAAGGCAGAGGGATAAAGGAACAACTCCGCCGTAGCACCACCATCAACATGCATCTCCTGATAATGCTTACCATCAGCCATGACATCGATCATCACCGGTGGGAAAGCTCCCGGGATGGCCGCAGAAGCCAGCAGAATTTTTCTGAAGAGTTGTAACGATTCTGGCGTGCCATAGGAGGCCAGCTTACCCATGTTCCACATGACGGGCACGCCGGCATCCAGATTGGTTGTTGCCACCACCAACCAGCGATTACGCACCGTATATTCATAACCGATTTTTTGCAGTAATTCTGGTGTAATGAATTCGGAGATCAGCTTATATAAGGGGGAGGTATCAGCAAAGGCATCCCCGAACAGCGCACCGGTTAAACCCAGTTCGATAAAAATATCTTTCTGATCAACGTCGGTAAACGTCCGCTTGAGGACGAAGTCATAATCCGAGCCCAGGAAGGCAAACGGTGCAATCATGGCCCCCGTACTGACCCCTGTCACCAGAAAAAATTCCGGACGATCACCCCGCTCTGTCCAGCCGGTTAGTAAACCAGCACCAAAAGCGCCATTATCACCGCCGCCAGAGAGCGCCAGATAACTTGCCTTGTCCCCATTCATCAACGTTCCAGGCTTGTCATGGCCTACACGGATGTCATTGATCATGTCCTGAATGCCAGATCTGGACCAGATCTTGTAGCGAACCCCTGGCATACCTTCTATGGAACTTTCAGTCGTCAGTGCTTGCGGCACGGCATTCTTACGGTCCAGCGTTGTACACGCGGCTAGCGAACCAGCTAGCAAAACGCCCAGGAAAAGGGGCTGTAACAGTCGGCTAATACGGATTTTCATGGGCTTAGTCGGCTAAAAAGTAGGCAAATTCAGACACCGGCACACGCTCGGTCTGCAGAGTGTTCTCAATTCTAGCCGGATCTGCATAGCCTAAGGCCATACTACAAATAACTTTCTGCTCTGGCGGCAAGTCGAGGTGGCGCGAGATGATCTTGTGGAACTGGTTAAACGCCGCTTGCGCACAAGTATCCAGGCCGTGAGCGCGGGCCGCAATCATGATGTTTTCCATAAACATGCCGTAATCGAGCAGACTGCCCCGCCCCATCACCCGATCCATCGTGAACACTAGGCCAACCGGGGCGTCAAAATACTGATAGTTACGCGCTTGCTGCGCCTTCATCCCCTCGGGGTTGTCTCGCTTCAAGCCTAGCAATCCATACAGATCCAGGCCGATCTTGCGACGACGCGCAAGGAATGGATCGATCCACTTCTCTGGGTAATAGTCATATTCTTCATGATGCTCAGCCATGGCTTCTGCATCGTAAAAGGTACGCACAATCTCGTCGGACAATGCCTGCTTGCGGGCACCTGTAAGCACATACACCTGCCAGGGCTGGGTATTCGTGCCCGATGGCGCCCGGGAAGCCACATCCAGAATCGCTTCAATCTCAGCCTTAGGCACTGGCGTTGGTAAAAACGCACGCACCGAACGGCGGCTGCGGATAACATCATCAACAATCTGGGCAACAGAGTTAGTCATGGATTCGACCCTAGGTTGTGAAACTTAGCGCATAAAAATTAGCACTATAAAATAAGCCGCCACAATTGCGGGGCCAAACGGCCGTTCTTCATGAAAACCGCCGGCGGAACGATGCACCAAACGCTCGATCACAAATACCGCAATCGCCAGCAGCGCTGCCAGCAACAACACCTGCGGTAGGATAAACGGGCCGGACCACGCACCCATAGCCGCCAGCAGCTTCAAGTCACCCATACCAAGGCCATCCCGCCCACGAATCAACCGGTAAGCCTGTGCCAAGAGCCATAACGGCAAATACCCAGCCACGGCGCCGATTACCGAGAGCTCTATACCAATGGTTCGGGTCTCAGGGAAAAGCTGAATCACTATGCCGAGCCACAACAACGGCAAGGTCAGCACATCGGGCAATAGCTTGGTTCGTGCATCGACAAACGCTAATACAACAAGCGCCACACCCCACACCGCCCAAAGCGATGTCTGAATACCCATCTGGCCATGTTGAATTGCAACCGATATGGCAAAAAGGCTTAAACCTACACAACCAGCATTCACAACAGACAGCTTTGGCAAATGCCAAAAGCGCAATGGGTTGAGATCCGTTTCGTCAGCCCTGCTTTCAGGGACATAACCATGTTCATCAAGAATCTCTTGAATGCACATAGCTTCCTGTTGTTCCATGTGCTTTGGCAGCCATTCACTCAACATGCAGGCAAACAGAGCCAGAAGCAGGCAAAACAATATGCCCACCAGAAACGACTCACTAATCATGGCGAGCTCTACTGACAATACCCATCACAGTAAAGTTCTAGTGCACAGCAGTCTTCCTAAAAGCATCGGCCTAATCCTCAAATCACCCGCATTTAACTAATAGAATTTAAGGTGGTGATTCTTTCATGGGTTTCTGCCGATAGCAACAATATGTGTTGCAGCTGGCCAGACTCAACTGAGCCTGGCCTTTAGATGATCAATCGAAACTAGGACATTTTGTTTCGTTGTAGGCCTTCTGAAATCTTTCGGCCTCTTGCGATGTAGCCTGCCCCATAAGATAGCGAGCTTGTATCATTCCATACGGATGTGATTTCAACCATTCGTTTATCCGAGCAGCCTTTTCTCGGTTAGAAGGTTTTCTACCCACCATTTCATCAATAGTAATCTCCTGCGATTGCTCATAAGCACACATATATTGACGAAACTTCTTACCATCTTCCGTTGCTTGATCTGCACAACCCATCAAGGCTGATGGCAAAAGGATTGTGCCTAATGCAATCTTAGCGATTAGTTTTTTCATTTTATTTCTTCCGCAACCCAGCCGTTTTGAGCTCTTGTTAACTTAAGCTTTACATCGGCTGATTTTTTTATAGCTTCTAATTTCGGGAAGCCATTACCCATTGAGTACTCTGGCAAATCAAACTCTACAGACACATTACATACGTATGCCTTGTCCTCAGACGGTTTACACCCATTGTTTTTTAAAACTGTAAGCTTCAGATTCTTCTCAACAAATTCAATATATCGAGATGAGTCAGTTTCTTGTTTTGCCTCTAATATAAGATTCTGACGTAACGAAGATTCAATATCAGCTGTTGATGGTTCACCCAACATGCACCCGACAAGCATCGTGCTTATCGAAATAAAGCCTAGCCCGATCGCCGCGTTTATTTTATTTTTATACACAAAACACCTCTTCACACTGTAAAAGTTTCTTTATCCGTTGCTCGACAAAATCTTAGACTTCTCTTTGTCGTACTCATCTTGAGTGATTGCACCATCACCCAGAGCTTTTTTAAGGTCAATTAGCTGTTGGCCCTTGGATACTGTGGTCACTTCGCTACGGACATTCGCACCGCCACCCCCGCAAGCTGTAAGTGCCAACGTCAAAACACTTGCTATGACAACCGCAAACCGCTTCATAAGCCACCTCACAAACAGGAACATTCCCAAAGCTTGATTGCAAGTGTCGGCTAAAAGTTCAGATAAACCTTCGGATACCCTATTTGGTTTATGGTTTTGTGCTAAATTCCGTCCATCTCAGAAAATATTCGTTCAGCATGAAAGACCTACCTGCAAAAGAACTGCAAAAACTGCTGAACCTAATCGCCCTTGGCGACAATAAAGCCGTTGAAACGATTTACCGTCACTATCAGGCCTCTGTCTACGCGTTTATCCGGCTCCGGGTGCGCGACGATCAAGCCGCTGAAGAGATACTCAACGATACTTTTATGATTGCCATTCAAAAACCAGCGCAATACAACGGCACCTCAGAGTTCAAGACTTGGCTGTGCGGTATTGCCAAAAATGTTTGCGGAACCTGGATGCGAAAGCAGAATTCAGGGCTTGCTCGATCTATTGTTGAAATCAATGAGGAGGTTTTTGACAACCTCCCCTCGCCTGATTGGGACATTGTCTCCCGGCTCGAAAGCCAGGAAATGGATGATGTGCTGCGCGAATGCATCGATCAGCTACCCGTCACCCATAAAGAGGCCTTCTTCTGGACGTGGTTTGAAGAAGAACCTATGGAAATTGTGGCCGAACGACTTGAATGCCCGCTTGGAACGATTAAAAGTCGGTTATTCAATGCACGGGCCAAGATAGCTGACTGCGTAAAGGGTGTATTCGAATCGGAGCCGGCTTATGTCTGATGACATGAAACCCACCACTGATCAGACCCGGTTTGAGCAGCTGCTGCCTTTTTACATTACGCATAACCTGTCTGATGAAGATCGCGGCTTTATGCAGACCTACATCGCCACCCATCCCGATGCTAAAAAGGCTGCTCACTTTGCAGAGCGACTGAGCCGGATTGTTCGCAACACCGGCACCAATCGCAACCCGGAAGCCGCCCTCAATCGTCTGCTAGCAGATTACCAGCCCAGGCATCGCATGAGCCTGATCCAACGCCTTAAGGCAAAGCTTAGATCCCTCGGTATATCTCCCCCATTGGCCATTGCCCTTCTGGTGATTGTTGGTCAAGGAATAGGCTATACAGCCCATAAGATGAACTGGTTCGGTACGGATAAAGAATCTGTCGTGTCACCTGCTGAAGCCGATCTGAGCATAACGCTAAACCGTGGCGCTGAAATGGGCGCAGTAGTCACTATTCTCGAAAAATACGGCGCCAGTATTGTGCATTCAACTGCAGCCGGTGACGTACAGAAGATCTTTGTTTCAATTATCGATAAAGCACGTCTTCAGCCACTGATCGATGCCATTATGGAACTGGGCATTGTGGATTCAGTGGCTGTTTTACTCTGACCCAGCTATTTAGACTGCAGCTTTAGATCTTCTTCGGAGCTGTTTTCTAGACCAGGCGGCATATGCTGCCAAGGGTAGCCCTTAAGCGATTTTTCAAACCCGTACTGAAACAGCGCATTCATATATGTTCTATCGAACTCGGCCGGATGTGCCGCCTCAAAATCATTACCGATGTAAGCCAGATTAAACCCGACCTTATCTCTACGGGCAATTTCGTAAATCTGGTACAGATTACCCAAACCCTGTGATTGCACAATCTTTTTATAAGAGCGATTGAGTACACCCAGACCATTACGTTCTGTTTCTTCCCAACCAATAGACAACCGGGCATTTCGAATAATGTAAGCCTCTCGTTTGCGGGATTTAATAATCCCAGATTCGATGGCTACTTTACTCACTGCTGCTGGGTATAAATACACCTGTGCAGCTAAGCCGCCATCGACGTGAAGTTCGTGATACTCATGGCCATTAACCTCTGCGTCAAACAATACCGGGGGAAATGCACCTGGCACCGCTGCCGAAGCAAGCATCACATTTCTAAATAACGCCGCAGATTCCGGCGTGCCGATAGCAGCGATACGCCCCATGTTCCATAGTACTAGCGAACCGGAATCAATATTGGTGGTGCCAATCATGAGCAAGCGGCCATGTTGCTGGTATTCAGCCGCGATACGCTTTAGCATCTCTGTATCGACTGTCTTATCGATCAGATTTTTAAGCGGGGTCGCATCTGCCAATGCATCGTTAAAGATTACGCCGAGTTTGCCACGTTCTCGATAGATATCGTCCGGCGACACTTGGGTGAACAACATTTGCAGAGTCTGATCATAATCAGTGCCAAGGAAGGCAAATGGGGCAATCAAGGCACCCGTACTGATACCGGTTACCTGATCAAAAACCGGGCGATCGCCTCTCTTTGACCAACCTACCAGGAGACCAGCACCAAACGCGCCGTTATCACCACCGCCAGACAATGCAAGTAGGTTTGTTTGACGGCTTGGATCTTGGGGTCGCTTGGGAACTGTCGCTTTAATTTCTTGAAGATATGAATGCACACCAGCCTTGGTGCTTGGAACATAACGGATATCATCCATGCCTGAAATAGTCGCCGCCTGTAGCTGGGCATCGGGAATGGCACTCTTTCTGGATTGATTACCACAAGCACTGACCAGGGCGACAGTTAACGCAAGTACCAGGTATTTCAATCCGATGTATTTCATTTGTCTTTCTTCATTAACTTATTCACAAGGCGGTTTGCATTCTCTTGTGCACGGCGATCCATCTCAGCCTTTTCAGCCGGAGTGATTGCTGCAGTTTTACATGCTTTAGCTAAACCAGGGAATTCTTTGGCACAGGTCGCCGCCATTTTTTTAGCTTTATCCCAGGATTCATACTGACCATAGAACAAAATTGCTTCCGGCCATGCCTCACCGGCAGAGTTAAAATAGGAAAACCCCTGATCCATGACAGTTTTAGCCGCAGGAACCTGCCCCATACGCGCAAAAAAGTCGGCTTTTGTGACATAAACCTTCCATGCCCGATCCGGTTCAGAGTTTATATTCAAATCCAGTCCACGGCCCAGACCATTTGCGTTTGCTGCGTTTCCATTGAGTATGCTGGCCAATTGTGTCTTGAATACCGCTATAGCTGAGTAGGCATATTTAGCATTAGCACCGCCCGCAGATTTTTTGGCATTGTCGTAGGCGTCTATCGCGTTAGGGTTTTCAAGACCTTTCATCGCAAAACCAAAACTTTTAAGCATGCTGGAAACGGCACCCGAATTCCGTACACTATTAAATGGCTTAACGACAGGTTTTTTACCTAAGAGCTTGGGTGGCACATCATCCGCAGCAATTGCAACGGCATCCATACGATCAATCGTTTTCGGGTGATCAGATGTTACGAACTTCCAACCCTGAGAGATTTTTAATGAGGCCAGCGTGCCTAGCCCCGTGAATGATTCAGCCAGCTTATCTTCATAGGCTTTCTGTCGGGCTTCATTAACATCTTCCCATGTAGCCTGGTGCTCGAGATAAGCCTTAACACCCGAATCGTAGGAATAGCCCATTTTTGTCGTTAAGTTCAGGGCAAACTTATCAGCAGCTAATTCTTGAGAGCTCCCATAATGCCCTACGGCAATATCACGTGAAGCACCATACCCGGTTGCAAATAAATCAGCCACAGGCCAACCATTCAGTGCATTTGTATTCTGGGCAATTGCTGCGCCCAGAGTAATCCAATCTGCCGCCTGGTCTGCAGTGACCTTTGTTTTTTCTAGTTCGTGATAGTGCAGATAAACGTGTCCGAATTCGTGACTCAGAATCGCTACGATTTCATCTTCACTCTGGGCTGTAGAAATCCAGCTAGGTGAAATGTAAATGTTGCCAGCTGCCGTAGCATAAGCTGTAAGGTTGGAATTCGCTACGATATATACCTTGCCTTGCCAGTTAGGAAAGCCAGCCTGCTTTTTAATTTTGCTGTAGAGAACGTTGAGATAACCTTCTAGTTCAGGCGAGCGAATCAATCCCAGCTCAACACGTGCGCGTTGATTAAGCACATCTTGCTTCTGATCTGGCCATTCTCTATCTGCGGGTGCAGGCAAAGTGCTTACCGCAGAAATTTTCGATGGATCAACCCCCATCCCCATGCTTTGGCATCCGGCAAGCAATAACACTACAGAAATGCTTGCAATTATCTTGTGCAGAAGTTTTGGGTGATTGAGCATGATGTATTACCCTAAATTATTTACAGCTATTACCTGCAAGACCTGGTGTTGCACCAACACGCTCTGCCCTTTCAGCCGAGGCCGCACAGGAAGCAACTACATCTCTCTGAATTCGTACTTGAGTACTCTTTAGCCAATAGGTCTTTCCCTCAACCGCTACCTTAAGAAAACCTGCTTCCTGTGCCTGAACACTTACCGGAAATGGCATATCGCTTGCGGACAGCGTTTTAACGGATTGTGCGGCACCTGCCTTATTAAAAAGCTCAATTTCTGTACGACTGCTGGGCGACAACGCGGTAATTTGTTCTGCAGCGAAAGCATTTAGTGCCAGAGTACAAAGGCTAAGCACAACAAATGATTTTTTCATTGAATTTCTCCTGTTTATGGTTGACTGCACTTAATGGAACTTCGGTTTTGTTGGCGGTCTAAAAAATGCTTCTACTTTGCTGGCATAACCGAACATTTCGGCCAGGATGGTCATACCCACTAACTCGACAACAGGCAGCATGCCGATAGAGAAATGCTTCTGCAGCCAAACCACGCACAGCATGGTGACCGAAGTCTGTATGGCTATTCTTGCCAACCAATTGAGAACTGCTGGCAATAACCGGAAAAGCCTCTGATGGACTTCTAAATCCTCAAAGTCAGCTTTATATGAAGGCGGCTGAGTTCTAGAGAACAAATGCGTCAAACTTTTCCACGCAACATGCACGATCAGCACAATCAATACTGATAGCAATCCAGCCGTGAATAACTCAAAGGATGGCGGAAAGTCCCAGCTTGTACTCCGCTTGTATTTGCTACCAAAGGTCAGCAGATTATCCAGTGCCATGGCATGCAAAAAGACGCCCGGTATCGTCCCGTGCACTGGAGAGTCAATGAGATCATTATGACCTGGAACCACTGCCCCTATGAGCACATAGCGGTCTTTAAGCGCATGAGTAAGTTCTTGGTCCGTAAGTGTCGCCAACTGAGCGACCGAGTACGTTAGGTTGTATGGGCATATAGGGCGAGAATCTTCACCGTTAAACACGCCTCGAATGACACCAGGCACTAAACGGAACATGCTCTTATCACCATACCGGCAATACCCGAATAAATCTGGCTTGTTTTCAGCCGGTTGATCGTTAATAACACCCCAGACTAACGCTAATGATTCGTCGTCATTTGGCATATGGAGGGCAGCACTGCCATTAGCTATGGCTAACGCGGCACTGTTTAACACCGGTGAATCAGTGCTTGGCAAACTCGAAACCCAGCCGTTTACGCCAACGTGTGATTGCATGGGGTAATCCCATGACAACCTGTCGATCGGATCTGGTGCATAGTTAACGCTTACAAGTTTAAAACAGTCTTCTTTACCCCCCTGTTCGAGGTCACCCCGAACATGCAACTGCCCATCTGTGGGTGACGCCAGCGCTGCCAGGTAAATATCAACGCCATATTCCTTTTTTGCCTTGCATAAACCGGCTAACAATTCATGAACGCTTGGGTCATCTCGTTTCTGTGTAAACGTCACATCCAGAAATATGGCTTTAGGCCGAGTATTCTGATCTTCGACGATCCTTAGTACCCAGTCGGCATGTTGTCCATAAGTGATCGGCCAAGAGCTACCAGTTTCACGAAGGAACTGTTGGTCATAAGTCAGTACAGTGATCTGCTTTTGACCAATATTGTCGTAAAACTTCCCGGTTAATGGTGCCTGGCTTGTTGCCATGTATCGCGTAATCGCCAGATTCTTTCTGTTGATTTTGTCGCCAAGCCATAACATCGAAAACGAAAGCAGGCATAAAACCAGATAAGAAATGAATAATGATGTGAAAAACTGACCAGCAGAGACACCACGCTCCACACGAGGGATCTTGCAGCATTTTGATAGCTTTTCGAAAAACCTGTTCATATTCTTATAATTACGCCGATTGCAATGTAATATCAGCTATACCTTACTACTTGTTAATTGCAATTCATGAGCAGAAGTTCATGTTCAGTATTGCAGAACAACAAAAAGGGGCCGAAGCCCCCTCTTGTCTTAGTGTCACACTTTATTGCGGCTCGCCGCATTCACCGCAGAAGCGATCATGCACGTTAAGGACAGACCCGCATCGCTTACATTTACGAACGCTTAATGCCTGTTGCTGGGTTTGTGCGATTGCTTCACGAACATCATTGACCTTCTTCTGCAGTGATTCCGGCACAAAATTCTTATTTAGCAATTCTGGGTCACACTCTTCCCGTGCAGCGAGATAGATCGTACATAAGCCACGTAGGAAGATCATGAATACTGCGCTCGAGGCTGCTAAGACCAGCAACCCGTTACCGATCATCGCACCTGTCATGTGTCCTGAACCACCACCCATGATTGACCACATGAGTTCGTCAACACTAAACCCATGACTAAATGGTGAACCAAAACCTACAAATGATGCAGTTAACCCGGACATGATCAGGGTGCCTGTACCAATAACACCAAATACAATGCCTCCAACAAAGCCTACGAGCAAAGTTAAAAGCACCATTTTGATAACAATTGAGACAATATTGGCACGAGCAATTGCCAGGAGGATGGTAAATGCCCTCATGGTTTTCTCACCACTCCAGATGGCAGGACCAGCTAGCGGATAAAAAATATAGCCAAGAAAAAGTGCGCCAAGTCCAATTGCTAGTGAACCTATAGGCATTACACCCGTCAGTAGAATTGGGCCGATTCCCGGCATTTTGCAGATAAAGAGCAGCACACCGATAGCAAATAAACCCACAAGACAAAATAGACCTGCTAGCAAACCTATCAAAATTAACCGATGGCTAACCCCAAGTGATATGGCAAACGCTTGGAAATAAGTCAGTTGTATCCCTTCAACTGCTTTAAGGTTCATGATGCCCACAGCGTTAACACCATAAAATCCAACCGCAAAAGCCAAAAAACTGCCTGCAGCCATTATGTACATGTTAAATGATTGCATTGCTAATGCCTGAAACACAGCAAATACCAGTGCAGCTGTGATTCCCGTGCCAATAAGCGCCCCAATAGCTTTCCAGTCTCTCATTGCCTTTGTTGTGTCTAGCAATGAATAACTATCTGTTAGATGTTTTTGAATACTCATAGATACCCCCATTAATTACTGCCCAAGTTGACGCTTAAGTTCAAGCAAACGTTGTCGATTCAGATCTTGCTGGTTACTTGTCTGCTTTTTCTTAACAGGCTGCACACTTGCTGTAGTTTCATCTGCTGCTGTCACGGCAACAGCAGATTTATTGGTATTGCTTATACTGGTGCTAGCAATTACTGGCGGTGTAACGACAGTAGCTTGCTGAACCTCCACAGGTGTTGGAGTTGGAATCGGATTTGGCGGTATTGCAGCCGACTGTTGATCTACCAAGGTCGGACTTGAGACAGCAATCTTGGGTGCAGACACAGTCTGTGCCATGTCAACAGGCTGGGAATCACTCATCATCCACGAAAAGGTGAATGAAGCAGCCACGGCCGTCGCACCAGCAACACAAGCAACAATTAGAATCCGCTTAATTTTTGAACGCTCTAAATCTGGTTCAAATGACTCTTGTTGCTGCTTGGGTTTGCGCTTGGCTAACTGGGCTAGACGCGCTAGTTTGTTCGATAGTCTCTCTTGAAAACGGCCATAATAGGCCTTGATTACTAACGACTTGGAAATCTTTGGCGTTTTTGGTTGATCAAGCTTCGGCGATACCTTAGGTGTAGGCTGATGCAACGGGGCTGTAACAGGGGGATCCAAAACCTCAACGGGCGCAATCGAGGACACTTGAACATCTACAGATGGAACGCTTAGACTATAACCGCAAGACGCACAAAACTTCTTGCCTGCCTCATTAGGCACATGACATTGAGGACAATCAATCAAGTTTTCAGCAGTTGGAGCATAGATTTCAAATGCATGTCTGCACGTCTTACAGAATTTTGCTTCTGTCTTGTTTTCTGTATGGCAATCAGGGCATATCTTCATGAATCCACCCTTACTTAAATAGATTATTGAGGAAATCCATAAATGGATTGCCGATGTTGTTGGCAGACTCACCCACAATGATGATGTCTGTTCTGCGATTTAATCGACGGCCATTATCAGTGCCGTTATCTGCAACGGGTCTAGTTACACCATAACCAACGGCTTTCAATCGTGCTTTTGGTACCCCACGATCAACCAAACCCTTCATGACCGTAAGCGCTCTCAGTTCAGACAAATCCTGGTTGAAGGTAGCACCACCCACGTTGTCTGTATGACCTTCGATGATCGCGTTTTTCTTGGTCTTGGTCAGCAGTATGTTGGCTACACGATCCAGAAATTTCTGACCGCTCGGCTCTAACTCATACTTGCCTGTGTCAAAGAGGATCGAATTCGCAGAGCTGATTTCTACGCCACGCTTTGTCTGCGTAATGGTTATGCCATCAGTCTGTTGTGTAGTTGCACAGCCAGTTAGTGCTAATGAGGCTATTGCAATCACCAGAACTAACAATCGATTAAAACAGTTCTTCACAGTTTCCCTTTTCAATTAACAAGGTTCGGATTTCTAATCCGCATACTTGTTAATTGGGGAAATCTAGCAAAAGTTCAGTCTCTTACGACTTAAACATAACCAATAAAAATCAATTGGTTAAGTCTGTATCATGCACCTTACCCACCAGTTACTAATTCAACCCTGATCGGTATCCCGGCCTCATCAGCGCTAACAGTCTGATTGTCGCCAATAGTTATTCGGTCAGCCAACTTACCGTCAACTGATTGAATCTTTGCCTTTACGGCTTCCGCACGGCGGGTAGCCAGGTGGTTCAGCTGCTCGTCGCTAATCTTATAGCTCTGAATCAGCTCCTGACGTAACTGTGTATCTCGGTCGGCATTGTCAGGTAGCGTAAGCAAACGTTGCCCCAGTTTAATACGCCCTACCTGTGCGCCATACGCGGTTTTGAGGCCGGCTTTAACCTTCGGGTCTGTTAGATTAGGCAGGGGCAATGGCTCACCCGTCACAACTTTAATACCCGATGCTTCGAGTATGGCCTGATCAGCCGTGGCTCGTGCTAATTCGTCGGCATCAACTTTAGGATCATAAGTACCGTGAATCACCAGCGTTGACTTCGGTCTTTTAGCCAGAAACTCGGCAATCCTTACTAATTGCTCTTCCCCATCGGGCGGCAGCGCACTTTCGCCGGGCACAAAGGCGATCGCATCGACATTTTCGATGCCCAACAATGCGCCCAAGGCACGGAATGGTGCTGTTACTACATTCGAAAGCACCGTCTTTACCGCTTGCCAGACGAGGTGGCCTACGCTGAATTCCGGTTCATTCACATTGCCCTTCACCGGAATATTCACATCAATCATGCCGTCCGAGTCTTCCAGCAGCGCAATCGCCAACCCAAGTGGCAAACGCGTCCCTTCATAATCGGCCACAGGCTCACCCAGCTTTATCTTCTTGATGACGAACCGGTTCTTGCCTTCCAGCGCGCCATTCTTGGTGACATAGCGCAAATCCACATCAATCCGGCCGTCATCAATGGCATACCCGGCAAAGGTCATCGTGTATGGATTAGTGGCATTCAGCGGGATATTACGAAAGATCAAACTCACATCGTTGTTCTGGCGTGGGTCGGCAAAAGCCAGCTGACCCCGTGCCCGCAAGCTGCCCGTTTTTGCTGCTCGGCCGTTCAACACCAGAGAAGCATAGCGATTCGGCTCATTACTAATGCCCTGGATGGATCCATTAAGATCCGTAACATCGACCCGGAACACCGGTTTAATCGCTTCATCGGCAAAATGCATCGCGCCACTCTTCAGGCGCACACTACGAACGTCATAACGGAACTCGGGCGTAGTTGGAGCGGTCTTAGCAACGGCTTTGACTGTTTGATCTGATGGCGCTGCAGGCGCATCGCTCTTTTCAACGGCTGCGACTTTTACTTCTGGCTTTGAGAACAAAGAGCGGAAGTTGGACTGCCGCTGCACATCCATCACAAAGCGGATTTTAGGTCGATCTACCAGCACGTCATTGATGGTCAGCAGCCCTGCCTTATGCTCAGCCATGGGCAGCACCAAATGGAACTTGCTCAACGTTGTCGATGCCCAAGCGAGCAAAGGCTCCTTACTGTCGCGCACACGAATATCGAGATCATCCACTTTCAGATCTGCATCTACCGTCAGCGCATCTGAATCCTGCTTTAAGGACACATCACCCTCTATAACCCCGGAAGGGCTATAGAGCGGTTCATAACTGGGTGCCAGCGCTAGCAAGGGTTGAACTGCTAGATCCGCCAGATGAATATCACCACTCAGCGCACCCTTCGATGACATCTGCCACGTTGACGTTATCTTCCCGTCATCAAGAACCAGATCCAGCCTCACCTTCATATCACTGGCGGCATTCTCGATCAGATAGCCCGTTGCCGTCACCTGACGGAATGCCAGTTGACGATCCGGAACCCCCGCCACTTTAGGCAACGGAATCGCAACACGCCCAAGATTCAACACATATTTAGAAGAGAGGCCTGCTTCTTTGGGCGCGGCCGCGTTCTGATTACTTAACTCTGTAAGGTGCAGACTAAAAGGGCCAAAGTCATAGGCGGCCTTCTTCTGAGCATCGCGAATAGCCAAACGGGCACCATCAATCAGCAGCGCATCGACGCGTATCTGCATTGACGAGGGTGTTTCCGACGCGGATGTGTCAGGTGCTGTCGCCTCATTCACCTCATCAATGAATGTCTGCCAGTTCCATTGCCGTGCCGAACGTGCGACTAAGATCTCAGGCGACTCCAGCGCAACTTTTTTAAGCGTCACATCGCCTTTAAGCAATGGCCAGAATCGCGCATCCACATCAAGCTGCTTGAGCGTAAATAGAGGTAAAGCACCCTCCGTTGCTACCCGGGGCGAAATCCGTATGTCATTTACACGCGCCTGGAACAACAAAGTTGATACAGAAAACTCGCCAATCGAGATCTCATAGCCGATTTTTTCGCCAAAGACACGAACCTGATCCCGTACCAGTCCTTCCAGCAGAAAAGTCCCAGCCGCCCAGAAAAGGCCAATGCCTATCAGCAGCGACCCCAACAGAATTCTGACGGCTCTTTTAATCATTTCTCGTTAACTCAGGTGAGTCATCTTTCGACAAAAAACTACTTAGTGCTATTCGCTGGCGTATTTAAGGATGAATCTGGTAGATAGGCCATGCCACCCCAATTGGCTTGAAGCAGCACACCGCGATCAGTCAGCTGATAGACCGAAATCATCGGATCCAGCGAAACCGCATGATCTACGCCTTTACCATCCTGATGCTCCGAAAGTTTGAAAGTGGCGTCACCGCTGGCAGTCACATCAGCGCCCACCGTCTTGAACGTATCAACCAGTTTGCGGCTTTTGAAAACAAGCACCTGCTTGTATTTTTTGAATCCAAGGCCCGGTCCGGTGCCGAGTCGTCGCATCTTCATGAAGGTCGGCTGACCAGAAGCGTTATCTATGAGCACCCCGTTGCCTGCACCTGCCACAAGCAAAACAATATTCGTCTGGTTTGCATCAAACACGGCATAACCATCGGCTTTGGCAATCTCATTGCGTACCGAAGGCTTAACCTTATACAGGCGCTTCAGCGTTGCATCGCGCATGGTCAGAATTTCCTGTCTTTTTTTAGCAACCTCACTTGCCGACAAGGATGAGTTTTCTGACTGACCAGCCGATGGTTGATCGCTAGCAAAGGCCGAGGCAAGTGACAGCGATAAAATAACTATTGAGCTTGTCGACTTAATGAGAGTACTGAAGGATTGTTTTTTCATAATTAGGGATGATGCATGAAAACAATGAGTTGAGTAAAAATTCGATGGTCTTTTAACCTAACAGCGCTAATGCTTCGTGCTTTTCTCGCCGCCCCACAGTGATAGCGACATATTGCAAGGCCAGGCCATCAATACGACCTAACAACTGGATATCTCCCCGCGCCTGTTGCTCAGCCAACAGCGCCTCTGGCAGCGGGAAGGCACCTAGACCCTCCCAACCAAAGGCTGTCATCAATCCGGCATCATCAAACTCCCCCGCTGCCTTAACCTGCAAGTGTTGACGATCCAACCAGGCATCTAAACGCCCCCGCACCCACGATTCCTTACCCGGCAATAGCACCGGGATCTCTTCAAGACATTTAGGAAACGAGCTCTTGGCTTTCGTCGCTACTTGTTGATGAGCCACAAACACCAAACCTGACTCAAAGAGCTTCTTGGATGTTGCACGCACCGTGCTGCCTGACGGGACTGGTGTGTCTGAAATAATCACATCTAAACGGCGCTGGGCTAGTTCAGCGAGCAAATGCTCCAATGTTGATTCTTGGCAAACCAATCGAAAATCGTCTGATTCAGAAAGTACGGGTTTTAATAATCTAAACACCATGGCTTTATTGAGCGTGCTGGTGACCCCAACTCTGAATGGTCGACTGGTTTTTTCAGACAAGTTATTGAGTACATGAGACATTTCGGAACCCAGTGCAAAAATCTCCTCGGCATACTCCAGCGCTAAACGACCACCTTCGGTGAGCGCCAGACTGCGGCCGGCCTTGGTAAATAGTGCCTGACCAAGCTGGTCTTCTAGCAGTTTGATTTGGCCACTCAAGGTTTGAGGCGATACATGGATCGCTTCAGCGGCCTTAACGACACCACCGAGTGAGGCTACTTTCCAGAAGTAATAAAGATGCTTGAGATTAACGGGGCGCTTTGACATATCGGTTTTTTCGTAATAAACATCAACAAAATACGACTTTTATTAAGTTTTGAAAAGTCTATATTGACTTCAAGGGCGCGGCAATCTAGTAAAGAGACTCCCCCTACCCCAACGGCAAGACCCGCCGTGCCCGAGTCTCCCTCCTCGGAACACATTAATCTGGCCTGTGTTCCATTAACTGCCCGGATCGGGCAGTTTTTTTGCCCCCTCCTACAAACTACTTCAGTCAATCTCTACAAATTTGGCCTAAACATACCGAAAATGTAGACTTGTTCCTGTGCACCACCCTCAATCTGCAAAGCACACCCAATGATTCGTAAAATACTTTATGCCGCGGCGATCTGCCTTATCCCGACCACTGGCTTTTGTGCTGATCCGGTTTATATCGGCTTTGATGGCAGTTACGGGCAAAAGTCGGATACCTCAGCAAAGGCGATTGAGCTTGGCGCGCGCACGGCTATTGACGAAATTAACGCACGAGGGGGTGTACTCAATGGCCGCCCGCTGGAATTGGTGACTAAAGACAATCAGGGGCTCACCATGCGCGGACGAGACAACTATATTGCATTGGCCAGCCAGAAAGACATGATCGCAGTTCTGGGGGGAAAACATAGCCCGGTGATCGTGGAAACGATTGCCGATGCACAGCAGATGAAAGTGCCCTACATCAGCGTATGGGGTTCGGCGAATCAGATTACCGATACAGTGACTACCGATAGTTACATGTACCGCCTGTCACTCAAGGATGAATGGGGGGTTGCTGCACTTCTTAACCAGGCTATTAAGCTAAGTCCCAGCAATCCAAAGATTTGCGTCATATTGCCCAACACACTCTGGGGGCGCTCCGGTGAGCGCGTATTACGAGAAAAAGCGTCTGGCGGCAAAGCCAAGCTGGTTTCTATTAACTGGTACAACTGGGGTGACAAAGAGTTTGTACGTCAACTCGATGCATGCTCGGCAAACCAAGCCGCCGCCATAGTCATGATCGCGAATGAAGCCGAAGGCGCTCTTATTATTAAAGAACTGGCTGCCCGCCCCAAAAATGAGCGACTGCCTGTTGTAGCCCATTGGGGCATTACCGGCGGTGCTTTTGCCGAAATGACCGGCGACGCTTTGAACAATGTTGACCTGCGAGTGATTCAAACCTTCTCGTTTGTTAATAATCCCCGAGCAAAAGCTCAGGCCCTTGCTCGGAAGGCCATGACCGCCGACAACGTTCAAAAGCCTGAATTCATCAGCAGCCCGGTAGGCGTTGCACAGGCTTATGACATGATTTATTTGCTTGCGAGCGCGGTTAACACGGCTAAGTCTACCCAAGGTACAGCCATTCGTAATGCGCTCGAGAAGCTTCCGGCACAGGATGGTGCGATCAAACGCTATGCGCCGCCATTTACACGAACAAACCACGACGCACTCGATAGCCACCAGGTATTATTTGCCCGAATCAAACCGGACGGTAGCATCGTTCCGATCCGCTAGGAATTTTCTATGACAGGATCAATTCGCTACCAGATTCAACATCAGTTCATACGAATCGTAAAAAAATATGCGGTTATGACCGCAGGCATTTTGCTGATTCTTATCAGCACGTTTGTTCTGTACAACACCCAACGCAACCTCTTGGCACAAAGCGATCTGGTTCGCACCCAGCTCCGCACAGAGCTCTCAGCAACACTCACCCAGGCCGATACGCTCATTCATTCACCGATTTTATGGACCGGTTTAATGGACAGCTTCAGCCATGAGTCAGTGCTAAAGCCTCTTTTTCAACAACTTAACCGCATGCAGGGCACCCGGTTCGTGTTGCTCGACTATAAAGGACGGGCATCAATTACTGCACCTGATGTCGATACGAAAGCATTAAATCTAGCCGAGGGAGCCATTGCTGATCTGCCTAAAAACGGTGTCGTTGTTAAGCTTATTCACACCAGTGACTCACAGGATTTATTACTCATGCTCATTGCGGTGATGTCGCCGCTTAGCGAAGAACCTATTGGCTATCTGCTAACCCAATTTTCTGTTAATGCATCGCTACAAAAATCAACCATTAGTCTGCCCTTACACTTTGCGTTCAACTTAGAGCCCGCCTTTTCCGAAGACCCCTGGTGGATGTTGAGTGAGCAATATAACGACAGCATCGACGTAGGTGGCTACCAATTCAGCTACGACACTCGTTATGCCACAAGCCTTTTGACAGATCTCACCGCGATCGCCGCTCTGCTAGCGCTAATGATTGTCTTTGGCTACTTTTTCTTACGCCGTACCGAACAATGGCTTCGAAATTTCGCAGAGCAACTAACGCAACAGCTGGATCAACTTGTTAACTACGCGCGCATGATTTTTTCTGGCGAACGCCCGCAAATTGAGATCAATGCATCGCGTGATGAAGAGTTCAATCCGAACAGTAGAAGCAGTGACGGGGTCCATACTGTCGTCAAGACGCTTGAGTCGTTACTATCAGACCAGGCTGTTTCACAAGAAAAGTTACGCAAGATGGCGTACGAAGATGCGCTAACGGGATTACCTGTCTACGCACGCTTTCTAGAAGATCTTGGTTTGCGACTGAGCGAACCTGAAGAAACAGCTCGCCCACTAATGTTTATTAGCATTGACATTAACAAGCTGAAACACGTTAATGATATCTACGGATATGACATCGGCGATCGCACTATCCGGGAAACTGCTTCTGTTCTAAAGCGTGCTTTACCAGACCCACATCTGTTATCAAGACGTTCGGGCGATGAGTTTGTGGCATGGGTTGAAATGGACGATGCCGCGTTAAATGACTTTACGGCAGAGGTGACCCGATTCAATATTAGCCATCAGAACGCACAGATTCCCATCTCTCTGACGATGGGTGTTGCACGCTTCCCGGAAGATGCAAGCAACATGAACGACCTGATCTTTTGCGCCGAGTACGCCCATCGCGAGGCCAAGCGCCGTTTACGCCAATCTTTTGTGATCTTTGATCAACGGTTAGGCGCAACCCTCATTCGTACGAGGCAAATCGAAGAACGGATTGCTACAGCATTAAAGCTTTGCGACATCAAACCGTTCAACCAGCCCGAAGTTGACATGGTTACCGGAAAAATATCCGGTTTTGAAGCTTTGGCACGCTGGAACGACGCAGAACTGGGCTGGATTTATCCCGGTGAATTTCTGCCGATTATTGAAAATTTGCGCCTCTCTAACGAACTGACGCAATGCATCTTATCGGGTGTACTTAAAGACTCTGAGCAAATCAGGCAGCGGTTTTCAGGTGCCAAGATTGCATTTAATGCATCACCCGCAGATTTTCATACCAACATGCTGGTTGACACTATGGAACATAAACCAATAAGCAAAATTTAGGGCAGCTCCAAATTGAACATTAACAGCCAAGAAAAGTATTGCGAGAATTATAATGA
>ERZ1034361.511-NODE-511-length-24662-cov-9.496116_pt1 | contig 24662 bp, 23 predicted proteins | sample MGYA00520617_ERZ1034361 | MGnify/ENA primary metagenome ERZ1034361 (study PRJEB33736, sample SAMEA104284507) | Azolla filiculoides | biome: Urban; feature: Water surface; material: Ditch water | place: Netherlands | collected 2015-10-28 | depth 0-0.1 m ...
CGCTCGCGTTTTTATTTTTTGTACTTCCCGTTACGGATTCCCGTAAAATTTGCACGAGCCCTTTATTTACCTTTGTTTGCGAGGGTACCCCCGTATTTTTACCTGGTTTGAAAAACAGGTATTTTTACGGGTTGTAAATACCCTTTTTTTTTGTTATGTTTGGGAAATTCAAAGTAATTAGAATGATTGATAAAAAGAAATTATCAGAAAGAGATATTTGTTCGAAATTTATCACCCCTGCTATTCAAAATGCTGGTTGGAACATACACACACAAGTGCTTGAAGAAGTGAGTTTTACCGATGGTAAAATTTATGTTCGTGGGAAATTGACAGCTCGTGGTGAACGAAAAAGAGCTGACTATTTATTGTATTACCAAGACAACCCTATTGCTATCATTGAAGCAAAAGACAACAAACATTCGGTTCGTGCAGGAATTCAACAGGCATTAAATTATGCTAGAATACTTGATATTCCTAGTGTGTTTAGTAGTAATGGTGATGGTTTTGTATATCACGATAGAACTGCAAATGATGAAACCATTGAGACCGAATTAGCTTTGGAAGCATTTCCTTCTCCTGAAGCATTATGGATGAAGTACAAACATTACAAAGGTATTGTTACTCCTGAAGGAGAAAAGATTGCTTTACAAAAATACTTTTCCGATGGTTCGGGAAGAAAACCAAGATATTACCAACAAATTGCCATAAACCGAACTGTAGAAGCTATTGCCAATGGACAAAACAGAATTTTGTTGGTAATGGCAACAGGTACAGGAAAAACCTACACTGCTTTTCAAATTATTCACCGACTTTGGAAAAGTGGTGCTAAGAAAAGAATTTTATTTCTTGCCGATAGAACTGCTTTGATTGACCAAACCAAACGTGGGGATTTCAAACATTTTAAAGATAAAATGACGGTGGTTAAAAACCGTATGATTGATAAAAGTTATGAAATTTATTTGGCTTTATATCAAGGTTTATCGGGTGCGGATGAAGATGCGAATGCTTACAAACAGTTTTCACCTGATTTTTTTGATTTAATTATTATTGATGAGTGTCATAGAGGAAGTGCCAAAGAAGATAGTGCATGGAGAGAAATTTTAACATATTTCAAAAATGCTACTCATGTAGGTTTAACTGCAACACCTAAAGAAACCAAAGAAACCAGTAATACCGAATATTTTGGAGAACCAGTTTATACGTATTCATTAAAACAAGGTATTGATGATGGATTCTTAGCGCCTTATAAAGTTATTCGTGTGGCTTTGAATGTAGATGCAGAAGGATATCGACCTGAACAAGGTAAAACCGATAAAGAAGGTAACGAAGTAGAGGATAGAATTTACAATAGAAAAGATTTTGACCGAAGCTTAGTAATTGACGAGCGAACGGATACCGTTGCTAAAAAAGTAACCGAATATCTAAAAGGTTTTGACCGTTTTGCTAAAACGATTATCTTCTGTGTAGATATTGACCATGCTGAACGTATGCGAAATGCCATTGCGCGTCATAATGCTGATTTAGTTGCGGAAAATTATAAGTATGTGATGCAAATTACAGGGGATAATGAAGAAGGAAAGCGAGAGCTGGACAACTTTATTAACCCTGAAGAAAAATATCCTGTAGTTGCTACGACCTCTGAATTAATGACCACTGGTGTTGATGCGCAAACTTGCAAAGTAATTGTACTTGATGCTAACATTAATTCCATGACGAAATTCAAACAAATTGTAGGTCGTGGTACGCGTATCAATGAAGAGTTTAATAAGTTATATTTTACGATTCTTGATTTTAGAAATGCTACGGATAATTTTGCTGACCCTGAGTTTGATGGACATCCGTTACGTGTAAAACCAATTACAGAAGGAATTGATTTAGAAACGATAATTGACGAAGAAGAAACAGAAGATACACCCATTATTGATGAAGTTACAGGAGATGAAATTATAATGGCTCCTGCGGTAGTTAGAGAACCATTAAGTAAAGATGAGTATCAAAAAAGACCGAAACAATATGTGAATGGGGTGGATGTTTCTATTTTGGTAAGTAGAGAATTGTATTTTGACCATGATGGCAAGCCTATTACTACGAGTTTAAAAGATTACACGAAAAGTATCATACAGAAAAAGTTTGCTTCTTTAGATGATTTCTTATTGACTTGGAACCAAGCGGATAAAAAAGAAGCCATCATCAAAGAATTACAAGAGCAAGGCGTAATGGTAGAAGCTTTGTATGATGCGGTTGATAAGCAAGTAGATTTGTTTGATTTGATTTGCCACGTAGCGTACGAACAACCACCATTGACAAGAAAAGAACGTGCCAATAATGTGAAAAAACGCAACTACTTTACAAAATATGGCGAACAAGCACGTAAAGTATTGGAAACACTATTAGATAAGTATGCCGATGAAGGTGTTGAAAATATCGAGAGTATAGAAGTCTTACGTGTAAAACCTTTTGATGAATATGGTTCTCCAATAGAAATTATTAGTCATTTTGGAGATAAAAAACATTATCTAGAAGCTGTAAAAGAATTAGAAAACGAATTATATAGAAAAGTATAATATGAATGAATATAATCAATTTGTAGATTTATTCTTAAATGCTTTAAATAATGTTGAGCAAGAATATTTTGAAACTCAATATAATCAATTTTATGCTTTAAGAGATAGATTAAGAACATTTGGCTATTACAGAGGACAGAGATTTATAAGACATAGTGAAAGAGGCTTTGCTTATGAATTATACTTTCAAACAAGAATGTTGATTGAAAGAACTAGAGAAAATCAGTTATTTTTTCCAAATTATTATCTTCAGGGAGAAATAAAAAAAATGAATTTATTTCAAGTTAGAGGAATATTCGGATATGGTGATTTAGGTGGGAATTTGATACCAGATTTATTATTTCATATACCTTCGCAAGATGCTAATGCATTTGTTATAGAAATTAAAGCTCAACCAGAATTAGAAGAGATTGAAATGCTTTATGATTTAAATAAACTTTCAAGATTCCTGAATAACTATAATTACCAAAAATCTATTTTTTTGGCTGTAAATATATCACATGAAGAAGTTGAAAATATGATTAGAAATAACAGAGAAAATATAACAAACTTATTTACTGAAGAAAGATTAAGTGATTGCAGAATAATAGTAAAACTGAACTCTTACGGCGGTGAAATATTTAATAAAACCTTACAAGAAATAATCAATGAGTAACATATCCTCCATCCTAAAATCCATACAAACCATCATGTGGCAAGACACGGGTCTAAACGGTGATGCCCAACGCATAGAACAACTCGGTTGGATGTTGTTTTTAAAAATATTTTCCGATAAAGACAAAGAACTCGAATTACTAGACGACAATTATACGTCGCCTATTCCTGATGAATTTCATTGGGTAAAAGAAAAAGGCAATTGGGCAGGTGATGACGAAGGCATGACAGGCGATGAATTGTTAGAGTTCGTAGATAGAAAATTGTTTCCTGCGTTGCGTAATATTGACGTGAGTTCTGGCAATCGCCGTGCGTTGATTGTACGTGAGGTTTTTGAAGGGAACAACAACTACATGAAAAGCGGTATCAACATCAGAAAAGTGTTGAACAAGTTGAATGAAATTGACTTCAACATTGCCAAAGACCGTCATGCTTTTGGGGAATTGTACGAAACCATTTTAAAAGGCTTACAAAGTGCTGGTAAAAGTGGGGAGTTTTACACGCCTCGTGCCATTACCAGTTTTATTACCGAAATGATTAACCCACAATTGGGTGAAAAAATATTGGACCCTGCTTGTGGAACAGGTGGTTATTTGACTTGTGCTATTGAACATTTAAAAGAACAAGCCAACAGTGTAGAAGACCGTAAAAGTATAGCTGAAAATGTAATGGGTTGGGAATACAAACCGCTACCGTATTTGTTAGCTACTACCAACTTGATTTTGCACGATATGGAAGTGCCTAACATTCGTTTTGGCGATGCTTTAGACCAACCGTTGTCTAACTTTACCGAAAAGCACCGTGTTAACGCTATTTTAGCTAACCCACCGTTTGGAGGTATTGTAGCCAACAACAACGAAAACAACTTCCCTCAGAATTACAGAACTAAGGAAAGTGCCGATTTGTTCCTGATTTTAATGATACATTTATTAAAACAGGGCGGAAGAGCAGGAATTGTATTACCTGATGGCTCGTTAACAGGTGATGGTGTAAAACAACGTGTGCGCCAAAAATTATTGGAAGAATGTAATTTACACACCATTATACGTTTGCCTAACTCCGTGTTTCAACCGTATGCTACTGTAGCAACGAATTTGTTGTTTTTTACCAAAGGCACCCCTACCAAAGAAGTATGGTATTATGAACACCGTTTGCCTGAAGGACAAAAAGCCTACAACAAAACGAAACCGATACAAGCCAAAGAGTTTAACCCAATTAAAACTTGGTGGAACGACCGTAAGGAAAGTGAAGTGGCTTGGAAAGTAGATATACAAACCATTATAGACCGCAACTACGATTTAGACATTAAAAACCCAACCAAGCAAGAAGAAGTACACGAGTATACTAGTGTGGAATTAATGGAATTGTTACACACTTCTTTTGAGAAAAGCAATGCCTTGTTAAACCAATTAAAAGAAGCGGTGAAGTAATGAGTTGGCAAAAAGTAAAATTAGGGCAATTTCTCAAAAATCGTGAAGGACGTTATAAGCCAAAAGATCCTGCTATTCAAGGTTTAAAGCGAATTGAAAAAATTGATTTTTCAGGAACAATTTATTTATCTGATAAAGTATCGAATACAGATATGATATTAGTTAAAAAAGGAGATTTGGTAATTTCTGGTATCAATGTTGAAAAAGGAGCAATGAATATTTATCAAGGTGAAGAAGATGTAGTTGCTACAATTCATTATTCTTCATATGAATTTGATGAAAAGCAAATTGATATTGATTTTTTAACCAATTTTTTAAAAAGTTTAGAGTTTAAAAAAGCTTTAAAAGAACAAGTTCCAGGTGGTATAAAAACGGAAATTAAACCAAAACATATTCTTCCTTTAGAAGTTGAAATACCAACTGATGTTGAAGAACAAAGAAAGGTTGTTAAGAAGTTAAATGAAAATAATTCAATAATTGAAGATGTTTCATCCGAACTCACTCACCAACTCGACCTTATCAAACAACTGCGTCAGGCATTTTTGCGTGAAGCGATGCAAGGCAAGCTTTCTCATGCTGAACTCGTTTCAGCATCTCAAGAAACTGGTCATGAACTCTTAGCCAAAATAAAAGCCGAAAAAGCCCAATTAATAGCCGAGAAAAAACTCAAAAAAGAAAAAGAATTACCACCTATTACAGCCGATGAAATTCCTTTTGAAATTCCTGAGCATTGGGCTTGGTGTAGGTTGGGAGAGATTTGTACTAAAATTGGTTCAGGTAGTACTCCTAAAGGCAGTAATTATTCAGAATCAGGCAAACCATTTTTCCGCTCACAAAACATTTATGATAATGGTTTAGTTTTAGATGATATTAAATACATTTCAGACGATGTACAACAACAAATGAATGGAACTGTTGTTTTAGCCAATGATATTTTACTAAATATCACTGGTGGTTCTATGGGAAGATGTGCTTTAGTTCCAAATGATTTTGAAGAAGGAAATGTAAGTCAACACGTTTGTATAATTAGACCTTTATTGTTGAATAATGTTTTTTTACACAAACTTGTATTATCTCCTTATTTCCAAAATTTAATTTTTAGTTCAACATCTGGTGCTGGTCGTGAAGGATTGCCTAAGTATAATTTAGAGCAATTTATGATCCCACTTCCACCACTTCATGATCAAGAGCAAATTGTAGCTAAGTTGGAGGAGTTACTAGCGTTTTGTGATGGTTTAGAGCAAAGTATTAAGGAAAGTCAGGGGTATAATGAAAAGTTGTTGCAACAGGTGTTGAGAGAGGCGTTGCAGGGAAATTAAATAAAAAAACATGGAAACGAAATTAGACCAATTATATTCATTAAGAAGAAATTTTACAATTATTGGATTAACAGGAAGAACTGGAAGTGGTTGTTCTGAACTAGCTAATATTTTGTCAAAGAATTTCGATGAAATTCCTAACATAAGAAAATCTGATGACATATCAGAATCTGTTTTTCAAAAAAAATTTCAAATAGTAAAAAACTTTACAGAGCAAAATTGGAAAAAATATAAGATTATAGAATATAAGAAAGTACTTTTTTTAATGTTACTTCCTTTGTTGAAAAATAATTCTAAAAACAAGCATCTATATGATTATTACAGATTTTACTTTAAAGAAGAAACTGATTTTAATAAAATTTTTGAAGTTAAAAGCTTACTAGAAAAATTAATTATAAATAACCAGAAATTAGTTGATGAAATAATTGATATTGGGGACTTAACTTCAGTTAGGGATAAAGATAAGTTAAAAAAAATTAACGATATTTTTTGGGATGACCAATTTAATAAATTAAGTGAAGAAGTAAATGTTCTTTTAAAAAATAATGGGGTTATTGAGAGAATAATGTTACTTCACCACACAGCAAACAATTTTAGAAAATCAGGTAGACCATTTAGGACATATAAATCTGACCCTAAGTACATTTATACGATTGCAAAAGTTATAAATAGAATAATTAAAGCTACCAAACAAGAATCTAAAAATGATGAATGTCATATAGTCATTGACTCTTTAAGAAATTCATTGGAAATTAATTTTTTCAAAGAACGGTTTTCAGCATTTTATTTGATTGCAGTAAAAAATGATGCACGCAAATCAAAGTTGATTGACTTGTATGGTGAAAACGATTTAAAAATTGTTGACAGACTTATAGAAATTGATGAAACTGAATATGCATGCACTGATTATCAAAAAGGTATTTTTTATACACCCGATGTTCAAAATTGTATACAAATAGCTGATTATCATATTAACTATAATATTTTACAATCTGATAGAGAAAATAAAGAGGAAAGTTTAAATAATAATTATAGTTTCTTTTCAGTAGAAGAACAATTAATGAAATTACAAGCATTAATTCAACAACCAGGCATTATAACTCCTGACCCAACTGAGAGAGTCATGCAATTAGCTTATACTGCAAAATTAAATTCAGGTTGTATATCAAGACAAGTTGGAGCAGTTGTAACGGATAATGAATTTTCTACTAAAGCGATTGGTTGGAATGATGTTCCAAAAGGTGCAATTCCTTGTGCTTTTAGAAATGTTAAAGATATTTCTGTAAATCAATACGGCTTTACCAAATTTGAATTAGGCGAAGGTTTAAAAGAAACTGAACAAATAAATTCGGTAGAAGCAGATAATTTGTTAGATAATGAGTCTAAAAAGTTTAATGAATATGTAAAGAATAATTTTAGTGAAGAAAAATTACCACAAGAAAAATTAGGTGGTAGAAATTGCCCATATTGCTTTAAACAAGCATATAATGCTTTTTCAGGTGAAAAAAATCAAGTTCATACAAGGTCATTACATGCAGAAGAAAATGCTATGATGCAAATTTCTAGAAGTGGTGGTCAAGGATTGAAAAATGGATTTTTATTTACTACTGCAAGTCCTTGTGAATTATGTGCAAAAAAAGCTTATCAATTGGGGGTTAGAACTATTTATTATATAGATCCATATCCAGGTATTTCTAGAAATCATATATTGAAAAGTAATAGTAATACTGACCCCAAAATGGTTTTATTTTCTGGAGCAGTTGGAAGAGCTTATCACAAATTATATGAACCTTTTTTATCACAAAAAGATGAATTAGCTTTATTAACTGATTTTAAATTGGAGTCACCACAAAATATAAAAGTAAATTCTTTAAAAAATATATTAAAAGACAAGTTTGAACATAGAAAAGACTTAATGGAAAAACTTGATAAAGTGTTGGAAAATGATGATAATGCATTTGATAATTTTATAAAAATTGTAGAAAAAGGTTTAGAATAAATCATTTAGAAATGACAATAACATATGACGAAATAATTGATGGAGATCAATTTGAAGATTTAGTTGCATCATATTTTAGAGAGCTAAAAGACTCAAAAGAAAATAATATTACAAATGTTGAAATATTACAGAGTGGAATTGGCACAGATGGAGGTAGGGATATTTTAATTGAATTTGATATTTCAGATGATATTAAAATTTTCAAAAGAAAATGGGTTGTACAATGTAAATTTCATAACTCTACCATATCACCGTCAAATATTCAAACTGTAAATATTCCATCATTAATACACTCTTATGGAGCTTCTGGATATTTGTTAGTTTGTAAGACTAGACCAACAGCAGGTTTGACAGATTTATTTGAGAATTTGAATGTAAATTGTTCTCATAGGTATCAATATGAAATATGGAATGGTAATCAATTTTTATCTAAAATCTATTTCAAAAGTAATTTACACCCTATATTTTTTCCTTTATATAATAATTATATTAACAGTATTAAAAACAAATCATAATGAAAGTATTTTTGTCATATTCACTTAACGATAAAGATTTGTATATACTAACTCTATTAGCTGAAGAATTAAATAGAAAAGGTTTTTATATTAATCAAAGTAATGATTTTAATTCTCAAATGAGTTCTTTAACCATCGTTAATATAAATAATTCAAGTCTATTTATAGGTTTAATTTCTGGAACTGGTCATGAAAAAAATAGAGTCATCAAAGAGTGGGAACTAGCAAAGTCAAAAAACATTCCCAATATTTTATTAATTGAAAATACCGTTAGAATTGATAAAAATTTTAATTCTCAGCATATAATTTTTAATAGGGATAATTCAAAATTAGCAATTGAAGAACTAAAAAGAATAATTGAAAATAAGAAAAAAAATCAGCAAGATTCCAATGCTCTTGCATGGATTTTAGGAGGAGCTGCGGTAATTTCAATTATTAGTTTATTAACAAAAGAAACTAAAAAATAATGTTTTTTGATTGTATTAAAAATCTAAAAAGAAAAGTAGACTTTATTTGGCAAGATGAAAAATACCAAAATCTACCTTTCATAAAAAGAGGATATGCCATTCAAAGTGTTATTCCTTTTGATTCTATTTTATTTATTGGAATTAATCCTTCTTTTGATGAAAAGAAAAATAAACATTTTAAAAGTTTTTTCTATGATGTTCATAAAAGTGAAGTGTTGCACGGCTATTTTAGAAAGTTTGAAGACATAGCAAATAAAACAAACATGCAATGGTCACATTTTGATTTATTATTTTTAAGAGAAACTAATCAGAATAATATCAAACACATGTATAATCATATACTTGGAAAAGAATTTTTAAAAGAGCAACTTAAGATTTCCAAAACTGTTATTGAAACATCTCAACCAAAAATTATCGTTATATCAAATGCTTTTGCGAGAGATTTATTTTTGCACGAGTGTAAATTTGAGACTTATTTTGATGATTCTATTGGCACACATAGAATTATCAACAATATTAATTTAGAAGGTGTGCCTGTTTTTTTTACTAGTATGCTAACTGGTCAGAGAGCATTGGATAATGGTTCGTATGAACGATTAATTTGGCATATAAAATTTGTTTTAAAATTGGAAAATTAATGTTTTTCCATTTTTTTAAGTTAATATTATATTGATTATGCTAGAAATCAGAAGAAATCGGTTTGCAAAACCTTATGAAAATGAGTTTTTTAGAATTTTTTCTAAAAAGCTTAGTGTTACATTCGAAAAATTAGATATCAATGGCGTGCTACTTGGTAGTCCCGTTTGTTCGTTGCGTAATGATTTGCAACTAGATGCACTTCTAATTACTGAAACTGGCATTGCAATCATAGATTTTAAAAATTATGCAGGGATAATTGAACTTCCTTCAGAAAGGGATTTTAAAAACAAACCTTGGTTTAATATTACTAAATCCAATCAAAAAATTGAAATTAAAGGAGGAAATAAAAAAAATCCTCTAACACAAACCTTTTTACAAAAAGAGAAATTTGACCAAATTTTAAAAGACTTTATTGTTCCAAAAATATTTTCAGATGAAAATATAGAAACTAATGATACCTATCCTGTAGTTTGTTTTCAGCAAGAAATTTCGTTGCAAGGGAGTATACCTGGTAATTTACAACGTATTTTTCATATAGCTTCGCCTTCTACTATAATTAGTAAGTTAACCGATTTACTTTATGTAGCTCCTAATGAGTGGAATGGAACAGTTAAAGGTTATAAATTGCATCAAAATACTTTTGATAATATAAAAGCTATTTTTAAGGCGGATGCGTATAATCCGTTTGAAGATTTGAGCCTGTTTGAAGAATTTGAAAAAATTGATTTTTCAGATTACATAGAAGAAGCACTTTTTGTTGAGCAACAGTTTGAATTAAATAAAACTACTATTGATACTTTTATAGATTCAGATGCAGAAATTTTGCAAATTAATTGTGATGCTACTCCTTCAAAAATTCCTTTTGTATCTAAAATTGTTTCTTACTATTTAGACAAAAATAAATTAGCAGAGGAAGAATCAGGAAGTATTTTTTATTTAGCTCCAACCAACAAACATGTTGCCGATTTAAATCGTGATGGAGCTGATTTTAATATTCAATCGTTATATTCTAAACTATACGATTTTGAAAATTCTACAATTGAATTAATGGATAATGACATTAATGAAAGAGAGATTTTTCCACTTTTAGATAACAAAGATGCAGATAAAACTTTATACGTTATTTTTAATGCTCATTTAGTGTATCACTTTGAAAGTAATGGTGAAGATTTAATAAAGTTTGGTTCGGGTAGTTTGTGTAATGATACGTTGTCATTCATTAATCTTAAAGCTAAAAAAAATAAAATCATTTTACTAAACGACAATTATTTTTATGGTTTCAGAGCGCAAACAATAGCAGACAAAAAAACAATTGAAGAAGGTAATTATTCTAAGTTACAGTTTTCTATAGATTGTAATCCTTTAACCGCCAATCAAAAAACGATTGCCACTATTGAAAAAAATATTAATTCGGATGTTTTTAATCAATTATATTGGGATCATAATCCAAATATAGAAACTATCAAAGATGAGGCATTCAGACAGGTGTTGAATGATAGAATTATAAATAATCAGCTACACAAAACACATATTCTTACTAGAGAAAAAAGTGATGCAGAAAATACTAATAATTGGGTAAGAAAGATTTTAAAAAATTCAGGTAAAATTGAGAAAGGCGATGTAGTTTGGATTAAAAATAAAGTGATGTTACCAGAAGTTACCGACCCATTTTCAATTCCAAAATTTGCATTGTCTGGCGATATGGGGGAAGTTTTAGAAGTTGTTAATAGGTTTACTTTTAAATCAAACAAATATAATTTACGCCCAATTGAAATTTCGCAGTGTAAAATAAAACTTCATGATTATGATAACGTTAAGGATATTTATTTATACGATTATTCCAATAAAGAACTTGATAAGTTTGAATCTAGGATAAATATTAAGCTAGATATAAAACAACATATTCAGATTCGTCAAAGAGAATTAGTAGCTGATTATCTTGAGAAAAATAATATTGATGAAAAGGATATATTAAATCCAGCCGAGTACAAAAGGTATTTAGATGAAATTGAAGCTATTAAAAATCAATATCTAATTGATGATCATAAAGATATACAAAAAGAGATTAACGCACTTATTGCAAAATGGAAAATAAATAACAAAAAAAACTCTTTTGCTCGTATCGAATTATTACGAGATATTCATTCTGAATATTTCATTTTGAATCAATTTGCTTTTTATGAATTTGGATGGTCGTTACCAGTTAAAAATGCCTATGGTTATCAATTTGATAACTCTTTTCTAATAGAATATGTTTTACCAGAAAACAATGCAGAGCGAGTACATCAGTATCTTTATTCTGCGTTAAGTTGTACTCATAATTTGTATTTGCATAATTTATCTGAGTTTTCACCGCTTATAGGTTTAGGCTTTAGTAATATTGTTATACCAGATGAAAAAGTAGAAGATAGTAACAATACAATACTTTTTAAGTTTACCGAAGGTTTTGAAAATGAATTTACAAATGAGTTAAAACAAAGGTTTGAATTTGAAAATAAATCGATTTCATTATTGAAATTTTGCGAATTTATTTCCAATAAAATAAGTCATCATGATAAGTTGAAACTTGTTAATGTAAGTCATTTTAATTTTCAAGAACGTTATCTTTTTGAATTAGATGGTAATCATTTAACTGTCAATTTTTCCTATAACAATAAGAATGAATTTAAATTAATGGCTAATCAAACTATTAGCGATGAGGTTTTAAATTTATTTACTTCTGAAAATATGGATAAAGAACCTTATCATTTTATTAATGATGGCTCATGGCAAAGTAAATTATTTATTGAGATTCAGGAGAAGTTACTTGAAAAAGAAGCATTTATTTATGAGTTTAATCACCATGATTGGTTGTTTGATTTTAAAGTTACCCTAAGCTCTGAAATTACCAGATTACAATTCAATTACAATGGTGACGGATTTGTAACAAGATTGCATGTAGTTTCAACTACAAACAAAGAAGTAACTGAAAAGATATTGCAAATTTTAAAAGAGTTAGTAAGATAATGAAAAGGGATTTAGAGAAACAAGCAAAGACATTAAAAGAGTCTAATCCATTAGAAGCTATAAAAATTTATCATGAAATTTGGAAAGATTATAATGATGAATTTAATGGTTGGGATGCCCTTTTTGCTATTCAAATTTTAAGAAAAATTGATTGTTCAAATGCTGATATTGATTGGGCGTTTGAACTAGGAGAAAAATTTCCTGAGGAGAAAGTGACTAATGTTTTAGGTTGGCTTGTTTTTGATAAACTTGTAAAACATACTAATAAGCAAGAACTTATAAGTAATGAGGCTAAAATACTTAAAATGGCTCAAATTGTCCCTCAAAAGAATTTAAGAGAGGATGAAAGTTATCCATGTCCAGTAACAATTTCATTATTTAAATTAGCTAAAAATTACAGTAAACCTTTTAATAAAAATAAAGTACAACAAATTTTAGAATTAATTAATCCAGATTTTTTATCACTTAAAGAGGGTACAAATAATGAAGATTCAGAGGATAGCTATTCTTCAGATTTTGAAAAATTTATTTCATTAAATACTAAGTTGTTATTAAAATTAGAAAAATTTAATGAATGTATTAATTGGTGTGAGATTGGTTTAAATAAAATTGAAAGTTTTCATGGTAATAATGACACTTGGTTAAAAATGCGAATAGCTCTTTCTGAAGATAAATTGGGAAACCATGAAAAAGGAGAAGAGTTGTTGAATGAAATCGTTTCTAGTAGAGTAGGATCAGATAAATGGTTTATTTACAAAGAAATTTCAGAAATTTATTTTGAACAGAAGGAATATAATAAGGCTTGGAAGTTAGCAGTAGAGGCAACTTACTATGGTAATGAACCGCATTTTTTAATTGGTTTATTTTTGTTGCAAGCAAAAATCTTATTTAAACTTAATCGAGTAGATGATGGTAAACTTTTAGCCGAATTGATTGCTGCTATTCTTAAAGAAAATAAATGGGGTGAGAAACAAGAATACATGAGACTTTTTGATTTTTATAAAATAAATATTCAAGAGGTTGATTCAGTCGCAAATTTGTTTTCTAAAGTTCAAACTTTTTGGAATAATGAACGTTATGGAAACATACCAATTTCTAGTGGAGTAATTATTTCAGTCCACAAAAACGGTAAAATCGGTAGGATAAAAGATGAACTAGGTATAGTAATAGATTTTCACAAAAAAGATTTAAAAAAGAAGTTGCGTTCAATTGAAAACCTTAAAGGTTCACAAGTTAAATTTTACTGTATTAAATCGGTATCAGGAGCAATTAGGGCAGAATCAATTGAAGTTTTGTCACAAGTAAGTTTAAGTAAAGACGATTCTTTAATAGGTAAAATTTTTAATGGAATTGTTGATAATATTACAGATTTTGGAATTTTTGTAAAGTTTGAAAATAATAAAGGACTTGTTCATAAAAATTCACTTCCAATGGAAATCATAAATAACTACCAAGAACTTTATAAAAAAGGAGATTCTCTAAAAGTTAAAATAAATAGAATTACTGATAAGGGATATAATTTGGTAATTGTATAATTTAATAAAAATCTTTAAATCTAAAAAGACCACATGAAAGAAGATTGGATTGCATGTCCAAAATATGGTAATAAAAAAGATAAATAATGAACATTTTCAACAAACTATTCAAAAAAAAAGAACCCGAGTTTACACCAGATAATTCGGTTTTATTGCAATTGATACAGGCGTATCATCAAAATCCTACTTCAGAAAACTATGGAAAAGTAATGGAGGAGTTGTATGGTACGCGTGCATTTTTAGTAGTGCCTTCTGATGGGAAACAATCAACATCGGATGCATGGCATACGCTTAAAAAAGGATCGACAGTAGGATTTACTTCAGTTTTTGATGTGGATGGGTTACTGGTTTTTGGGGTGTTTACCTCGGAAACCGCCTTAAGCAAATGGATTAATCAAGAAACCGCATATATGGCTATTCCAGCTCACGCAGTGATGGAAATGGCTCAAGAATATAATTTTGGTCGTATCGTTATCGACAGTGAGCAAGAGACTATGTTTGTGTTGGAACGCAACAGAGAAAATATTGCTACTACTACGGTACAAGAAGAAACACAAGTGCAAGTTGGGTTTCCGCAACATCCCATTGATGGAGCTAATAAAAGCAAATTGCTAGAAGCTTTTAGTAAGAATAGCAATATTAAAGAGGTGTATCATTTTGTGATGCTTCGTAATCAGGAGTCGATTTATATATTAGCTTTTGTGTTGGAAAATTATTCTGAAAATGCCCGATTGGCGGTAATGGATTGTGTTAACGATGGTATGAAAGGGTTTACTTTAGACTTGCCACTGGAATCGATGTATATTGAAGAGTCGGATAGTTGGTATGAAACGGTTCAAAATTTTGGGGTGTTTTATGGTAGGTGAATAGTGAGAAGAGCCAAGTAAAAAGAGCCAAGTAAAAAGAGCCAAGTAAAAAGAGCCAAGTAAAAAGTAAAAAGAGCCAAGTAAAAAGTGGGGAGTGAGAAGTGAAAAGGGATAAGGGAATGGCTTTACTGCGTAAGCGGATGCCTACTGTGTAGGAGATTCCTAATCTGCGGAATGACAGGCTTGTGCTGCGTGAAGCGATGCCTACTGTGTAGGAGATTCCTATTCGGCGGAATGACAGGCTTGTGCTGCGTGAAGTGATGCCTACTTTGTAGGAGATTCTGAAACGAGTTCAGAATGACAGCTTTGACTGCGTGAAGCAAAAGCTTACAGTGTAGGACACTTCGTCAGGTTCTGCCTAACAAAATAGGGATTGACTGGGAAAATGAATTTAATATTGAATGTTTATAAAATAATATAGAATATAAAATGAAAATAGCTCTTTTAGACGACAATCCGGAACAATTGGAAAGAAATCAAAGATTTTTAAATGCTTTACCTGTGGAAGTGGTTACCGCTTCTTTAGCGGCAAAGACTTTTTTACAGGAGGTTAAGTTGTCTAAGCCTGATATTTTGATTTTAGATTTGAATTTAGGCGATTCCTATATGACAGGAATGGAAGTGGCTCATGAATTGAAATTGCCCGTATTGTTTGCCAGTAGCAATACGCCTGAATATGTTAAGGAAATGGAACGTTTAAAGCGTGAGGAATCGTTGTGCGTAGATCATATTACGAAACCCTTTACAGAGCAAGAGTTTCAAAAGACATTATCTCGATTTTTACAAGAGGTTACGTTTTTTAGTAATCAAAGTCATGTAACGCTTGATTTAGGTAAGCAGAAACGTATCAAACTAGCAGTTGATTCTATTGTGTACTTAGCAGCTGACAAAGCCAGTGGCTCTGAATCAAATAATAAGCAAATTTATTTTTCCAATAGAAAATCAGAAAGTTTGATTGATTTTTCATTTTCTAAGATGGAAGAAAAAGGTTTGTTGAAATCGCATTTTGTTACTATTCATAAATCGTTTCGTGTGAATGTGAATCATATTAAACACTACAATAAAAAAGAGGAATATGTTGAGGTTGAAGTATTCTCTGTTTCGGGAAAATTAGAAACTAAAAAATTGCCTGTTTCGGAAAATTATCAATCGATTTTAAAATCATTGAAAAAATAACCGCTTTCATTGCTCAAAATACCGCTTTTATTCTTTACCATAAGCTGATATGATTCTACATTATATCAGCTTTTTTTTTCTTGGCAAATTTGGTGTATAAAATTATAAAACCAAATGATACCAGCAGTAAATTTTCATTTATGGGAACCATGTAACATGCGTTGCCACTTTTGTTTCGCCACTTTTCAAGACGTTAAAAAAACTGTTTTGCCGAAAGGGCATTTACCTAAAGAACAAGCTATTGAAGTGGTTGTTGCTTTAGCACAATCAGGCTTTCAAAAGATAACTTTCGCAGGTGGTGAACCCACACTTTGTCCATGGCTTTCCGATTTAATTGCAACTGCAAAAAAAGCGGGAATGACTACTATGATTGTAACTAATGGTACGAATCTAACAGATGCCTTTCTCGAAAATAATAAGCAACATTTAGATTGGATAACATTGAGTGTTGATAGTTTAGTTACTACTACCAATTTGAAAACGGGAAGAGCTGTATCAGGTAAAAAAAACATTGCAGAATTGGAATATTACGGGATTGTAGCTAAAATAAAATCGTATGGCTATAAACTGAAAATCAATACGGTGGTAAGTGCAGAAAATTATAATGAAAAACTAATTGATTTTATCGAATATGCACAGCCAAGTCGTTGGAAAATCTTTCAGGTTTTGCCTATAACTGGTCAAAACGATTTGAAAGTCAAAGGATTTCTTATTACAGAAAACGATTTTAACCATTTTCTAGAGAATAATAGAACAAAGGCAAATAATGAAATTGTATCGGTTCCTGAAACCAACTCTCAAATGAAAGGAAGTTATGTTATGGTAGATCCTGCAGGACGCTTTTTTAATAATGCAACCGGCAAACACCACTACAGCAATCCTATTCTTGAAGTGGGATGTGAAAATGCTTTGGAACAGATGAATTATGATGCATTAAAATTTGAAGAACGTGGCGGTCTCTATGATTGGGAAAATAAACCAGAGGTTGCCTAATATAAAACGCGGAAACCGAAAAGCGGATAGAGTAGGTATTTTTTTAATAATCGTTATTATGAGTAATTCAAAATCAGGTTCAAAATCAAGCAGTGCAACAAAACCAAGTGTAACAAAAAATCCAAATTATCCCAGTACAACAGGTAACCCTTCTGGCAAGGGTAGAGGGAATGTTTCAAAATCTAAAAAATAATTTATTATGGCAAAGAAAATCACACAGCAGCAAAATCAAGCTAACATGCAAAATGCAAACAAAGGTTCAAAAGGAACTAACAAGCAATACGACCAAAATCAAGGTAATCGTGGTACACAACTAAATCCAAATCAGTTTAAAAATAAAGAGAAATTATGAACAAACTAAATATAAAAGCTTTTGATATTGAAGGCAAAACCAATGATGAAATTGTTAACCTTGTTTCTCAATTTCCATTTTATGAATCTGACAAAGAAGCGAATAGTAAAAAGAGAAAGCGTTGGGTTGTGAATCCTGAAAATTTATCCGGCGAAGTTTTGTCTAAACTCTATATCAATGAAGATATGATATTAGGTTTCAATTTTAATCAAAATTACGATAATGAATTGCAATTGCATTATATTGAAAGAGAGTTACAGTTGGTTGACGTGTATGAGTTTCCTCTTTTAGAAAGTCATAAAACTATTCCTTTTATGAAGAAAATCATTAATAAAGAGCCTTTGCCCTTTCATTGGAAAAATACGATTCGATTACATGAGAAATTTGCGCATCCTTTTTTTAAAAATGTGTTGGGTTTTAGAAATTCCAATTTCTTTATTCGCCCAGAAGATGTGGGGTTAACTTTTCCTTACCAACATCCAGAATTTAAAAATGTTAAGGAAAAAGTGCTATTACTAGAGAATTTGTATTTTAAGAAAAGTCACTTAATCGCTTACAAAGTTTTTAATCCCATAGCTTACGAGTATAAAATAGTTTGGTCTATGGAATTTTATGAGTATTTAAAAAATTTAAAACCAATAAATTAATTTTGAAAGAATATAAAGTAATCGAAGGAATTTCTATTTAAGATTTAGAGCAGCAAATAAACGAGTATTTGAAAAAGAATTGGCAGGTGCAAGGAGGTGTTAGTCTTAGACACAATAGAGGAGGTGGGAGCAATGATAAATTTTTATTTGCAAGCGATTGTGAAATGAGGAAAGAGGCCTAGGCCTCTTTTTTGTTATAGGTTGTTGGCTTTACTTCGTAAAGCGTTGGCCTAAGGTTAGGAGATTCCTCTTAATCTCGGAATGACAGGCTTTAGCTACGTAAAGCGGTTGTCTAAGGTTAGGAAATCTAGTTTCGCAGCACCTAAGTTTTTACTTTATCAGAATAGCAGCTTGACATTAATCAAAAGAATATTGATTATAAGATTAGTTTTAAGTTTTGAGTTTTATAATTTTTATTATATTCGAGGAACTTTTCTTACACTTTCTAATTATGTAAAAAAGCATTGTATTTCTTTTCTTGTATCCGTTATCTTCCAATGGTGAACGAATCTTTTTGCGTTTGTTTATCTAATAATTAGGTGATTAAGAGATGCATAAATAAGTACAGTATGACAAGAAATAAAAAATGAACCTATTCGTATTTATAAATAATTTTTAACACAAAAAATGAAACAAATTAAAAAAATTCTCTCTTGCTTATTGTTTTTCTGTGTTAGTTTATTTTACGCTCAAAATAAAGGGTATAGTATAAATATTGATCGTCTTTATTTAGCTGATGAAAGTAAATCAAATAATAGTGACGATAGTAAAATAAAAATAAAGTTTTCTAGCTTAGATAATGGTAATTATTTTGTTTTTAATCGTTTACTATATGGAAATAAAACAGGTAAAGTATTAGCTTACTTTAAAGCTTTTAATACTGTTGTTATTCGTTCGCAACACAAATTATCCTATTTAACCTTTAAAGAAGCGTTTCCCAAAGGCGGATTTTACAAAACCACTACATCAAAATCACTATTTGGTCAACAAGCTACTTTATATGCTTTTGATAATGATGTTTTAGATATTAAACTATGGGTGGCACCTGGAGCTAGAACAGGAACAGGTTTTGAAGGCTATTTGAATGCTATGGGATTGCTTCAAAATTTACCAAAGGGCAATACCATTATAGCGGTTTCAATATTGGGTATCGAATTGGATATGTCTAATTTTAAAGAGGATACTTACAGTAATGTTAAAAGCAATTTAAGTGATGTTTTAGTTGGTTTTAAAGAACCGAAAGATTCATTACTATCTTGTGTAGACGAAAAGAAACAAAGAGAAAAACCGTTTGTTGCAAATGGTGAAAAAATTGATTTGTTATTTAATTATAAAATTTCGTCAAAGATTTCACTTAAAGACAGTAAAGGTAAAATGGTTTTTGAAACCAATACTCTGGTTTACTCTAATAAAGACAATTCTGTTTCCTTACAAATTTTTGACGAGCCTAATTCTGAGGGAATATCTTTTATTTACAGTAATAAAAATTTGGGTCAAATAATAGAAGGAACTCATAATAACGACAAATTATTTATGGAGAATGGAAAGCTAATTGATTTTCAAGATTGCTATATTTTAAAAGAAAAGATAAATGCTAAGAAATCAAATATTACTCAATTAATTGCTGGGGATGAGTATGAATTTAAATTGCATTTAATAGAAAAAAATGATGTAGATTTTCCCGATTTTACAAATCAAATAATTTCAAACGGGTTTGTTTCAAAACGAATTACTTTGACTAAAGATCTTGAAATGCAAGAGTATACAAGCGAAATTGAATTAGGAACATATAAATTTAAACTTGAAAAATAATGAAAAAGATAATTCTTCTTGTTCTTTTATTATCAACGGCTTATACTTACTCTCAAAATAGTGAATTAATTCCCTTTGTTTCAAATTCTAAATGGGGTTATAGCAATAGAGATGGGAAATTGATGATTCAACCTGTTTATGATAGTGTTGGTTTTTTTAAACGAACTTCTATTGGATTAAAGGATTTAACATTTTCTTACGTATATCAAAATAAAAAAATTGGGGTAATTGATGCACAGAACAAACAATTATTGCCTCCAACGTATCAATATGTAAAGAATGTAGATGAAACCTTTCACTTTATTGCCATCAATGAGGCTGGGAAATCAGGTTTGGTATCGAATGATAATCGAGTGATAATCCCTTTTGAATATGATTGGTTAGATGAAGTGGTTAATTTTTCCTTTATTCTAAAAAAAAATAAAAAGATAGGTTTGGCTGATGTAAATGGTAAAATAGTTATTCCGGTGGTTTATGACCAAATTGTTTTTGTTGATGAAGATGAAAGTACCAAAAAATGCCGTTGGCGTGTGAGTAATGAAAAGGTTACGGAATATCTTTTTACAGTTTCATATGAAAATCCGAATAGTGAAGTTTTTCAGACAGTGGGTAGTATAGAAACAGCAAAAAGTAATTTACCTAGTTATGTATTAGATGATAATTCAAAAGATTTTGAAGAGAAGATTCCTATTCGATATGAAAGTAATTTATTTCTTTTGAGAAAAAAAAATATTTATGGCTTTTGGGATTTTAAGGAAAAAATCGGATTTATGCCTAAATTCAAAAAATTAGATTATTTTTTCAATGCATACGATTTTAAAAGAGGAAAAACACATTATTTACTAATAGAAGATAATGATAAAAAAGGATTAATTGATGGTTATGGAAATGTGTTACTTGAGGCTAATTATGAAACTATTAAAAAAGAGTATCATTATTTAGAAGTCATTCGTAATTCTGAAACGGGTGTGTTCTTTTTATCAACCAATAAAGTAGTTTTTTCTGATTTTAATAAAATAAAAACAGCTATTGAATTAGATAATGATTTTGTAATTGTATTGGTTCAAAATACTACTACTAATCACTATTATTATATTGGCGAAAATGGAGTGCTATTTAAAAATTAAATGAATTAGTTTATTCATAAATATAGAAGTGAATGGAAATTTTTAAAAGCTTTTTAAAAAGATTATTAATTACTGGATTGCCTCTTTTGGGATTGTATTTTTTTGCACAAATTTCATTTGAATCTAATAGTAGGAGGGAACATCCTACAGATGCTGGATTAGGAATAGCCATATTATTATTTATAATCCTTTTTTTAATGACGGTTGGCCTACTTATAGATTTAGTAGTTAGAATTAAAAGAAAACAATATAAAGTAGCTGCAACAAACATCCCTTTTTTGCTGCTATTTTTGTTTCCAATTTTATATATCAAATGCCAAATGAGTGACTATTGTGAAGATTGTTTTTGTAGTTGGCTAATTGATATTGTGAAACAACTTTAGCTAAAATGGTATTAGTATCTTTTATTACCACCCAAAAACAGTACTTGAAATGAATAAATTTTATATAATTTCACTTTTAATTTTTTCCTTTTTCTCTTGTGAAAATATCGACAAGAAATCAGAAAATGAATCTATCAAAAAGAACGACTTTGGTATAGAAAACATGCCCAATAATGAAACAGAATATGACACAATATTCACAAAAAATAGTAATGATAACCAAAAATTAATTAGTGAAATTGAGAATAAACTTTTAAAATCAAAATTTAGGTTTGAAAAAAATGAAAGTATAAAGCAGAATAGTTATAATAACTGTGAAGAGAATACAATAATCTTAGTTAAAGGGGATGGAATTAGAAACTATTTTGCAAAGAGTTTAGTTCCAGAAAAGAATAGTCCCATGAAAAATGTCTATCCAGATTTTATGATTACAGTTTACGAATTTGAAAATGAAAATATAGCTAATAAGAATTTTGAAATAATTTATAATGCATTATTCTCGGCTGGTCACTTTTGTAATGGAAAAGCACCTGAAAAGTTAGTTCAAAATGGTAATGAAATTTTTCATCTGTCAACAAGGGCAGAAATGTTTAGAACTTACATAGAAAAATATGGTGAATTAATTAAAAACTATCGCTAACAATTATTTTGCTTAATGATGCTGAAATGAGTTTAGTATGAAAAAAAATAAAAAATGAGAACCATCAAAACCGACAAACCCCCAAAAAACACCACCTCAAAAGTCTACACCCTCCATCAACTCGATTGGTTGGAGTATGTGGCATTGGTCTTGAGTTTGTGGTTTGTTTTTTATCCGAAGCCTTATGAAATTTTGTTGGTAGCCTTGTTGTTGCTTCCTTTTGTGGGGATGTTTTTAAATGGGTTGCACAAGCCTAGTATAGCGTCGTTAGTAGAAGTAGATTATTCGGCAAAAGAGAAATATGATGTGGCGGATTTTATAGATGTTCCAGCTTGGGCTATTGTATTGCGGGTATTAATGGATTATGAAACCGATTCTTTTATAGCTATTCTTACAGCGGGCACAGTTGCTTTGGTAGGCATTTGTTTGTTTTTGTTAGTGACACATCAGCAAATTTCTGATTCCAATAAAGATAAGAGTTGGATTTATGGTTCGATTGTTTTTAGTTTTTTTGTGTACAGTTACAGTGCAGTGGTTGCAGTGAATTGCACTTTTGACAATTCGGAGCCTAAAGTGTATGAAACGGAAGTAATTGACAAGCATATCAGTAGAAGTAGAAAAGGAGGTCGCTCTTATTATGTAAAAGTAAAGCCTTGGGGACATCATTATGATGCGGAGAATATTCGTGTTTCTTCTTCTGAGTATGACTTGTATCACATTCATAATCAGGTTGTTGTGGATTATAAAGAGGGATTGTTGGGGATTCCTTGGTATTATTTGGAGAAGTGAGGGGGGAGAAGTAAGAAGAGCCAAGTAAAAAGAGCCAAGTAAAAAGAGCTAAGTAAAAAGAGCTAAGTAAAAAGAGCCAAGTAAAAAGAGCCAAGTAAAAAGTGAAGAGTGAGAAGTGAGAAGTGAAAAGTGAAAAGGGAATAGGGATAAGGGAATAGGGATAAGGGGGATGGCTTTACTGCGTTAAGCGGATGCCTACTTGTAGGAGATTCCTATTCGGCGGAATGACAAAATCAATATAATTTTAATTTATTATTTATGAAAAAAATAGTTTTAATTTTTGTGTTACTATGGAGTTGTGGTATGTATGCACAAAATGATACCATTCCAGGAGAAGCGGAATATCGAAAACATTATGATTGCCGTTATGAAGAGGGCAATATTTTGGTAGTGCAAAAGAAAGGTAAAACGTTGGACTATGCTACAAGTTGGGGTGTAGGTAACGCTGGTTTTGTGATTCGTATGGAAGCTATTTATGATTTGGAATTTGCCAACGGTAAACGGTATCGCAGTGGTGTAATTAAGAATATTACGAATGATAGTATTTCTATTAGTACGACAATGAATGCAAAGTGTGCTGATTATGAGGGTATACCGTATAAAATTGATACATATGCACTGGATGATATAAAAATTGCTCGATTTGTGAATGATGCTTCACTAGGATTTTTTACAAAAAAGAAGATTGATGAAGACTATGAGTTGGTAGTGCTGAAAGTATCCAAAGCAAAGTTGTGTCCGGCCGTGTTAACGTTTCCCAAAAGAAATAATGAAATAAAAGTGTGCCACTATATATTAACAAAACAGGGGTATTCGATACTTTATGAAACAGATGGTTTCTTGGATTATATGGAATATCCAGTTACATGGAATTAGGGTGAGATGGTAGTAATCATCTTTTGCCTTCGAGTACCTCAGGCAACGGTTATAGTAGTTATAATGGAAATTGATTATAGATGGTGGCTGAGGCTCTCGAAGCCACCATCCTGAAAAGTAGATAATTGTGATAACCATTGCCTTCGAGTGCCTCAGGCAACGGTTATAGTAGTTCTAATTAAAAATGATTATTGTGAAAGTCTAGATGGTGGCTGAGGCTCTCGAAGCCACCATTACTAATAAATAAAGTATGAAAGGATATATGTACATATTGCTATGTGCCGATGGGAGTTATTATACAGGAAGTACAATTGATTTAGAACGAAGATTAGCACAACATCAAATTGGTGAAGGTGCTAATCATACCAAAAAGAGGCTACCAGTTAGTCTGTTGTATTATGAAGAGTATCAAAGAATTGATGATGCCTTTTATCGTGAAAAACAAGTGCAAGGTTGGAGTAGAAAAAAGAAAGAAGCTTTGATAGAAGGAAAAAATGACTTGTTACCTGTTTTAGCAAAAGCTTATAGAGATTTGGAAGAATAGTGCTATTGGTGGCTTCGAGGGCCTCAGCCACCATCTTGAAAAGTAGATAATTGTGACAACCATTGCCTTCGAGTGCCTCAGGCAACGGTTATAGTAGTTCTAATGAAAATTGTTTATTATGAAAGTCTAGATGGTGACTGAGGTTCTCGAAGCCACCATTTAAAAGAAGTATAACATTCTATTTCTTACAAAATCTCTTCAACATGCTTTTTAATATTGGTAGCAATTTTTGTCATGGGTAAGTCGTTAGCATCGTTTCCGAATGGGTCTTCGATTTCTTCTGCGATGAGTTCTAAACTGGCAAGGACATAGAAAATAAAGACAACTAC
>ERZ1034361.512-NODE-512-length-24654-cov-5.004516_pt1 | contig 24654 bp, 14 predicted proteins | sample MGYA00520617_ERZ1034361 | MGnify/ENA primary metagenome ERZ1034361 (study PRJEB33736, sample SAMEA104284507) | Azolla filiculoides | biome: Urban; feature: Water surface; material: Ditch water | place: Netherlands | collected 2015-10-28 | depth 0-0.1 m ...
AATATATTTTGAAAACCAGGAGTGAGTTTTTGAATTGCAGAGCCGATTTTCTAGGCTCCATATTTCTACTTTCGCTGCGTAGCTGCCGGCCAAGCCAAAATTGGCGAAGCTCTCGTCTGAACGACCGTATATGGACCCCTTCTCGTATGCAAGCACTCTGATCTTTGACGTTGAGGTACGACTGCTCACGTATATCCGGCCTTTAACTGCTGCACCGTATTGACGATGCTGGGCCATGATGGGCTATTCGCGCGCCAGCTCCCAATTGCTTTCTCGTGCTTTTGCACTCTGCCGTTCACGGGTTCTGCCGGCGCCGGTTCGACCTGTACGCCATCGTTCAGTTTGCTTTGCAATCGTGGTTGAGGTGCTCCTAAATCTGGGTCAATCGGTTATACGGAACAAACATCAGTTGGCGACAAGGCCAGGTTGAAACTCAGTGCCGTTTCTCAACATTGCCCAGGCCATCCTGGCGGTCTTGTTGGCCAACGCCACCGCAGCCACATTCGGATGACTGCGGGCGCTCAGGCTGGTGACCCACTGGCTGAGCCGATCGGTTTTGTCCTTGCTGCATCGCATTGCTGATCGAGCACCATGCACCAGCAGCATTCTCAGATAGCTGTCACCTCGCTTGCTGATGCCCAGGAGTCGATCTTTTCCGCCTGAACTATGTTGCTTGGGTGTGAGGCCCAGTGAAGCCGCCATTTGCCGACCATTGGCAAATTGTTCGCCATGCCCCACGGTGGCCAGCAGGGCGGTTGCCGTAATCGGGCCGACCCCGCGGAGTTGCTGTAATCGTTCAGCTGCCGGATAGCTTTGTGCGATCCTTTTGATCTCGGCATCAAGTTCGGCAACTCGGGCATCCAGTGTTCGTAGGTCTCCCCAGAGTCCGTTGAGTAGCCGGCGGAAGTGGCTGCTCAATCCGTTTTCAGCATCCTCAAGCCAGTCGGGCAATGCGCTTCTCAGGTGTCCCAATTGTTGCGGTGCGACCAGCCCATACTCAGCCACCAGGCCGCGGATCTGGTTCGCCTTGGCGGTGCGCTGCTCAATCAGTCCGCTCCGAATACGGTGTGTTGCCTGGATGTCCTGCTGCTCTACCGACTTGACTGCCACGAAACGCATGTGGGGCCGACTCATCGCTTCACAGATCGCCTCGGCATCATTGGCGTCATTCTTGTTGCTCTTCACATACGGTTTAACGAACTGCGGGGCAATCAGTTTGACCGTAAATCCCTTTGCTTCCAGTTGCCGCGCCCAATGATGCGCACCGGCACAGGATTCCATGCCAATCTGACATCCTGGCTCGATGCGCTCAAGGAGAGTTTTTGCCACTCCCCTCGTGAGAGTTTCCGGCGCCACACCGCTTTCTCTGAGCGATCCACGCCGTGTACTTGAAAAACGCTCTTTGCCAAATCAACACCTACTCGAATAAGCTTCATGATGGGCTCCTTCTCTATCGTGACTGGTTATCAACATTTCCAGTCTGGCACATTGATGCCGGTGGGTGAGAAGGGGTCCATCCCATTGCTTCCATAGACCCACAACCACGGGCTTGAAAACAAAATCTTGACTCAAACAAGGGCAAAAGCGAGTGCTGCGGTGAACAAGTCGCAAACTAATAAATACCATAGTCATCTCATGGTGCAAAATTTCAGTACCTTAATGGGGCATAGCCGACCGAAAAATTCTGGTTAAAATCTGCCCCAGCACTGTTCGACAAGATGACCGGAACGTGCAAAAAACCCCGGATCTAGCGGCTCGACGATAGCATAATCCAGATCATTGGCATCTCGAAAAACTGGTTCAGAGAGGATGTTCCCCTTGGCATCCGTCAACATAGCAACGATAGGACTGTCCAGCAATCCCGGCGAGTTTCGTATGGCCACCGCCATTTCACGATTGACTAGCCGCAACATGCTGCCAGGTGGGTAAAAACCGTAATCCCAGATCAAAGCCTCAATCAGATAGCCGTCATAGCGGTCTGTTTCATTGGCGTAGAGATTCTCCAGCGCCTTGCGGGCAAGCAACCTGTCGCGATACGGCCGGGGACGCAACATGGCGCTGTATGAATCGGCCAGGGCCATGATCCGTGAAACTGTCGACAGATCTGCCGCAGTCACACCAGCATAGCCACTTCCATCAAGATACTCATGGTGATTCCGTACAGCCTCCAGCCATCGAACATCGATAACAGCAAGGTGCTTGAGTAAACCGACCGAGTCACCAACATGCCGCCTGACTCTCGCCATCTCGGCGTCAGTCAGTGTGTCTCGCGTAGTGATCAGGGTTTCGACCGGGAGCAGGCCAAAATCGTGGGTCAATGCAGCACAAACAATCGACAAGCGTTCATCGCGACCAAAGCCTTTGGCCAGCGCCAGCCGGCACGATACGATGGCAGCCATCATCGAATGCACCACGATGTAGCTGTGGTGGATATCCAGATGAATATTGGCAAATGCGGCATCCGGGTCGAGATCGGCAAGACTGATGAGATCCTTCGCCAGCATGCCGATCCGGCGACTGAATATCCCGACCTCCTTGCCCTCGCGTAAATCCTCAAGAACAAGGTTCAGGCGCTGCGAAAGGGAATTCATCGCGGCAAAGACTGAAACCTTGTCATCCTTGTTGAAATACCCCTCGCGTCGAATCAGACTGGCCTGATCGTTACTGGCGATCAGGCGCCCCCGCAGCAACAACGGTCTGCCGTCCTGATGGAAAACATCAAAGGGCAAACGCTGTCCGGCTAAGAGCATCGCCTCAGGTATTCGTATCATGTCGGACTCGCTATAAAGCTGAGGCCGGAAGTGGGAATAAAGGATTCATCCCAGTGCATTCTTCAGAAAACTAGCAAGCTTTCCTGGGCTTACCGGCTTTTCGAAAAAGGCGTCTGCCCCATACTCTGCCAACATTTCATGCTCGTACAAGTGCCCCCATCCACTGACGATTACCACGCAAATCTTGTTATAAGCATCATTCTGTTTGATGTGTCGGCACAGCTCGATGCCACTCATCCTGCCCGGCATGCGGATGTCGAGCACGACCGCCGACGGTCGGTGATTGACAATGTGCTCGAAGGCCGTAATCGCGTTCGGGGCCTGATCAACGTCGAAATGTTCGGCCAGCGCAATCGAATAGACCCTTCTGATGTCATCCAGATCATCGACAACCAGAACCTTTTTTCTGCCTTCCGCCATGATTGCACTCTTCTCGTAAATTAATTTTATAAAGCAAACCAATAGCTGCTTGAAGGTGGCTTCAACTCCTATTCTTTTTTCGCTGCTTGCGCCCAAACCATCGTCTAAGTCCGTCTAGCAAACTCCAGCACCGTTTCCACCAGTTTGTTCGGATTAATTGGCTTTCCGATATACCCAACCATGCCAGAAGTAAAACAAGCGTCAATTTCTTCAGTAAGTGCATGTGCTGTCTGGCCAATGATAGGAATATCAGGAGCCAGTCTGAGAATTTCACGTGTCGCCTCGTGACCATTCATTTCCGGCATCTGGATATCCATCAGGACAATATCGTATGACTGAGGGCCATCCGCGATGATGCGATCAACGGCCGCGCGACCGTTGCACACCGCGACCACGCTGGCGCCATCTTCAAGAAGATTGCTGACCAAAATTTCCTGATTAATTTCGTTGTCCTCGGCTACCAATATGCGGATGCCTCTCAGGGGCTGACCGTCGCCAACAACCATCTCGGCAACGTCCGGCCTTTCTGCTGACGCAGCGGCTTTCACCGGCAAGAAAGGCAGGCTCACTTCAAAGGTACTGCCTTGCTCAAGGACACTGCTGACGCGAATCTCCCCGCCCATCAAGTCGACAATACGTTTGACGATCGCCAGGCCCAAACCTGTTCCACCAAACTTGCGCGTTGTCGAGCCATCTGCCTGTTCGAACGGCGTAAAGATCCGCGACATCTGCTCTTCGGTCATGCCGATACCGGTATCGGTGATACGGAAAAAAAGGTTTTGGTTCTCTCGCCCAACATCCAGCGAGACACTCCCCGCATCGGTAAATTTGATGGCATTGGTCAGCAAGTTCACCAGAATCTGTTGAATGCGTATCGGATCGCTCAGGAAGCCGTCAGGCAAGTCGTCATGCTTGGTGACACGGATTGTCAGCGACTTCTCCCTGGCACGTTCGGAGACGATATCCATGACGCTGCCGACGACATGCGTGATGGAGGTTTCGATCGACTCGATGTGGAGCTTGCCGGCCTCGATCTTGGAAAAATCGAGAATGTCATTGATCACGCCCAGCAGCATTCTTCCGGACTGGCGTATCTTCGAGAAAGCATTGCGTGCCTGCTCGCCATCGAGCGCGTTGCGATAACCAATGTCGGCAAAACCAATCACGCCATTCAGTGGCGTCCGAATTTCATGGCTCATGTTGGCTAGGAACTCGGTTCTGGCGCGCCCAAGTTTTTCAACGGCCAACATGGCTTCCTGCTTCGCCTTTTCCGCGGCACGCTGATGACTGACATCCACAAAGCTGACAACGGCGCCCTTGGTTGCACCACCTTCGACAATGGGATGCGCCGCGTACATGACAGGCACCGGGTGACCATCCGCATGCCAGTAAACTTCATTGTCCACGCGAATCCCCCGTCCCTCGGCGATGGCCTTGTGGCTGGGGCATTCGCTATCCGGATAAGGGCGCCCATCCGGATAACTGTGATGAATCAGGGGATGCACCGCCTTGCCGATCACATTCTCGGGAAGCAGGCCGAGCATGGCGCAGGCTGCCGGGTTGATGAAGGTAAACCGTCCCTGATTATCAATCCCGAACAAGCCGTCCGCGCTGGACTCCAGAATACGCCTAGCGTTGGACTCCGAGGCTTGGAGCGCCTTGGTCTTCTCGATAACCAGTTCTTCGAGGTGCTCGCGATGCCGAACAAGCTCGATTTCTGACGTCTTGCGTTCGGAAACATCCTGAAGCGTGCCAGTAAGGTAACTTTCGTTACCGTCGCTGACTCGCCCCACGCATCGCAACTCGCACCAGAAACGGCGACCGGATTTTGCAATAACCTCGACTTCCATGCTGAACGGGGTGCCGTGCTCCCAGGCCTGTCCAAGGTTTTCTTTTATCTGTGACAGATATTCCGGGGCATAGTAGGTCAATCCAGCTTCCAGACCTGTCGGCGGGCTGGTTAGTGGATGTTCAATCAAACGATAAATTTCGTCCGTCCAATAGAGCGAATCGTTCAACGGGTTGGCCTTCCAGCCCCCGACATGCGCGATTGCCTGTGTGCTGGACAAGAAGAGGCGTGCCTCACGAGTTCGTTTCTCACTTTGCAGGAGTCGTCCCAGCATCAGCCAAAGTGCAACGATGGCACCCAAGGCCAGGAACAGCGATATCGCTGCCGCCTTGCGCCAAGGGGCAAACTGTTCTTCAACACCACGCCCGACCATGATATAGAAAGGAAACTCGGGAATCTTGAAGAATGCAAAAATCCGATCCACCCCGTCGCTTTTCCCGACGTAGCGAATGACCCCCTCCGAATTTCCTTGGCTGATCAGAAGATAGGGCGGCGTCTTGTCGGCCTTCATGTTGATTTCTTCCTCAACGACCGGCCACCGGACGACCAGGCGACTGTCGTCACTTCGCCGGATACTGACCATGCCGGACTCGCCAACCTGCAGCTGGGAGAATAGTTTGGCGAAATACGCCAGATCAATGGCGCTGGCAACCAAGCCTAGAAACTTGCCGTCTGCGCCGATGATCGCACGATATGCAAGAACAGACGACTTGCCGCTGTTCTTCAGAGCCAGAACTTGGGTGAAACGCATTTCCCCATCCGGGCGCTGCTTCAATTCAAGAAAATGATCCCGATCTGAAATGGAGACCGTGGACGGATTGGGAAGGCTGCTGTAAATCAACAACCCTTCCGCATCGAAAACCTGAGTCTGGATCGTTTCAGGGAATTTTTCCGTCAGCGCAGTCAGCGCACGGCTGATCGGCTGCGGTAGGGGCGACAGCTTCTGCCCGCCGCGCAATTCCGCAACGAAATGTTCGGCAACGTGGGTGCAGGTCGATTCGATATGGCGCAGGATCGTATCGGTCCGCGCTGACAGAATATGTGCTTCATTCAAGGAAGCCACTTCAATGGCACGCTCGGTTTGACGGTAGGTCAGGTGAAGAAAATACCCGACCAACAGGAGCAGAAGGATGGAAAAGGCGGCAAACAACAGCGAATAAAAGCGGTCTGCCTTATCTATTACCGGTGCGTTCGAATCGAAAGACATGCCACTCCTTAAGTCCTTGCACTGCTCAATGCTGACCACTGAAAGTTAACTGGCTGCGCTATAAGATGCTGCTGGACTTCAAGCTGAAGTTGATTGTAATTGCCATTCATCATATTGAGGATTCTGGACCGAAACGAGTCGCATGAGAACAGCTTTAAGCACTTTAATGACACGATCACAAGCCCGATCGCGAAAAGGAAATCATCATTCACAGTCAGCTCCCTGCTTGCCAATCAGTCGATGGATCATCGCCTTCAATCCGAAAAGCGAAAACGGCTTCGTCAGGTAGTCGTCGGCTCCCGCCTCGCGGGCCTGTTCGAGATCGGACGCCTGAGCCAACGCACTGACCATTACCACAGGAATCGCTGCCAACTCGGGATTCCCTTTGATCGCCCGGCACACACTCAGTCCATCGAGATGTCCGGGCATCATCACATCGAGCAGTACCAGATCCGGCCGCAGCTCGGAGACCTTCTTGAGGCCAGCCTCGCCATTATCGGCTTCGATCACCTCATAAGGCAGGGTGCGCATGGCCAAGGTCACCAGCTTGCGGATCTCCGGACGATCTTCAACCATCAGTATGGTTTTTCTGCTCACGCGGACACTTCCTTTTCAACCGATGCCGATTCCGGCAGCCACAAACTGACCAGGCTTCCTTCACCGAAGGTGCTTGAGACATCCAGAGCACCACCGTGCAATTCGATGATTTCCTTGACGATACTCATCCCCAGACCTGTGCCCAATATGCTTCCCGAGGTATCCGCCCGGAAAAACCGCTCGCAAACCCGGGCAACTGACTCCGGCGTCATGCCAACCCCATGATCTCTCACATCGATGCTGAAGCCGGCACGACCGGATCGGGATTTAGGCTGCAGATCGATACTGATTTCGCCACCCAGCGGCGAATATTTGAATGCATTGGAAAGCACATTGAGCACCGCCTGTGTAATTTTCCGGTGATCCCCCTGCGTTACAGCCGGGAACGCCGGCAGATGAACAACTGGAACACGATTATCTTCGGGAAAACGGAACGACTGAACGGCTTCGCGGATCAGCCCATTGAGGTCAAGGGAATCAATTTCAAAATCCTGACCACGCCGTGCCTCGATTCGCGCCAGATCGAGCAGCTCGTTGATGATGGCAGCCATCAATTTGGATTGCCGATGGATCGTTTCGACCAGTTCCGTAACGGTTTCCTGATCATAATCGACGTTGTTCAGTAGTAATTCCGAGAAACCCAGAATACTTACCATCGGGGTTCTCAACTCATGTGCCGCCGTCGACAGGAATTCACTCTTCATTCGGTCGACTTCGGTTTCATGGGTCACGTCGCGAACAAAAAATAACTTCGAGACATTCTGGCCCGAGCTGCGGCGTCGACCAACCTCTATCGTGAGTAATGCAGGCCCGGCAAGATCAAGCAGATTCCGTCCATGCGCCTGATCGACATCATCGACCGGAGAACGCAGTGTCTCAAGCGTCAGCTGGTTGCCGCGTGAATCAGCGATGCACAGCGCGCCGAGCCGATCAATAAGCCCCGCCTCGGAAAGGCCGATCACTTCATGGGCAGCCAGACCAGTAAGGTCAGTGAATGCCGCGCTCACATACTCGATCGAATCCTTTTCGCCAAAAGCGACAAAGCCATCCGGGCTGAGCGTGAAGATCGCGTTCAGTTGGGCAGTCCGCAAGCGCAGGCGCGTTTCGGCTGCGACGCGCTCATTGATGTCAGAATGCGAACCAAGAAAGCGGGTCGCCTTGCCGTCTGAATCCCGCACCGCCTTGCCCCGCGCCAGAATCCACCGGTAACGACCATCCTTGCAGCGAACCCGGTGTTCCACCTGATACAGCAAGCTACTACCGTCCAGATGGCGCTTCACTTCCTGCATGACTCTTTCCACATCGTCCGGATGAATCCGCGTTTCCCACTCGCTGAACTGGTTGCTGATGTCTTCCGGCTGGTATCCCAGCATCGTCTTCCATCGATCGGATAGGAAAAGCGCACCTGACTGAAGATCCCAGTCCCAGACACCGTCGTTGGCGCCGGAAATCGCCAGTTCCCAGCGCTCCTCGCTGGCCGCCAACTGCTGCTCCATTTGCTTGCGGGAGGTGATATCGCGGGCGAAACCGACTGTACCGACAACCTGCCCATCGGCATTCACGACAGGCTTCTTGAAAGTCTCTATCCAGCGGCGCTCGCCATCGATTTCGCACGGCTCCTCGACGTTTTTCTCAACCAGGCCTGCAATCACAGCTCGATCGTCGGCACGATAAAGCTCCGCCAACTCGGCCGGCCAGACGTCGAAATCGCTCAATCCGCCCAATTCGTTCGCCGCAGATCGGCCGCAGGCTTCGGCAAACCGGCTGTTTACCGCAAGGAAATTGCTGTCGGCATCCTTCAGCCAGACCAGGAAGGGGAAATTATCGAGAATGGCACGCAAATAAAGCTCGCGGCTGCGCAAAAGCGACTCTGCATCACTACGCTGGGTAATATCGGTCAGGATGCCGTCTTGGCGAACAACCAAATGATTGTGGTCATACACGGTATGCGCCCGGGCCTGAAGCACTCGCAGGCCCTTGATCGGATTATGGAAGCGGAATTCGAAATCAATCGACCCACCATGCTCAACCAAACGGCGCATCGCATCCTGAACTTTGATCAGGTCATCCGGATAAACTGCAGAAAAAAACTCACCGAGGTCATTCTGCAAGACCTCCGGCTCAAATCCTGTGACGCCGGCAGACGACGGGCTGATATAGGTCAACCTCTTACCGTCAGGACTAAGCGACCAGACGCTATCCACCAGCGAGGCGAGAATGCCGGCCAGCTTGCTCTCCGAAATTAGCAGCGCCTGTGTTCGTTCATCGACACGTTGTTCAAGTACCGCATACGACTCGGAAAGCCGGTTCAGCATCGACTGGAAGGCCCGGGCCAACATGCCGAACTCGTCCTGGCGCTGCAACTCCATCACCGGTCCGGGGCGACCTGTTTCGCTAATACGCCCCACCGCACTAGCCAATTCGCTCAATGGCAGACTGAGGAATCGGGCCGCCGCCCGTGAAATGACGGTGACGGCCATTAGCAGCAAGGCGCTAATGACCAAAAAGACAACAATCAGCATATCCAGATCGCGCAGGGCAACTGCACGATCCTGGCTGACCACGAGATTCAGTCGAAATGTCTGGAAGGGTGCCGGCAAGTTCATGTCGATGGCGGTCCGGATCGCTTTGGTGCCGCCAACGCTACCCGCCAGCAACGTATACTCGCCATCCCGCAGACCGACCTGGTATTTCGACGAAGCACCGGGAGGCAGCGCACTGAGCGGAATACTCAGGATGACCGCTCCCTCGGTTTGACCAGTCAGACGATAGATAACCGGGAAGGCTGCAAGCAGCATCACACCACCGGAATCCGATTTCTCGGCCAGACCGGATTCCGGAACCCCGCGCTCCAAAACATGCTGAACGACCAGTTGCCTGCCGTACAGCTCTCCGGAAGTTCGGGAGCCGCTGGTGGCCACCACACCGCCCTTGTAGTCGGTCAAGACGAGCGCGGCATCGTGAAAAGGCAGCGATTGAGCACTGAGCAGCGGTTCGAGATAGGTGGAGCGCCCGACGCTATCCGCCAGGGCATTGGCGGTGACCGTATTGCTGGCCAACGACTGAGCCAGGGCAATGGCCGACTCCAGCTTGAGCACGATTTCCCGCTCGACCTGTTGCGCGGTCAAGGCTTGGGTTGACTGCGTATTCGCAATGATCAGCTGACGACTCAGTAGGAATGCGGCGATCCCCATCGCAGCGGTGACAAGTAGCCCGCCGATGCCCATGACCAAGGCAATCTTGCGCTGCAGCGTTGCGTCTTCAAAACGCTGCCGGAGATCGCTAAGCAATTGCACAGTTCAGCGCCCTTCAAGCCTGACAAGACGGCCATCACTGTTGTAGCGGGCCATGAACACGTGGTCGCGACTGAGGGCTTCGTGGTCGGACGGAGAAAACGGACGAAGGTATGAACTGACCAGCCCCTCATGCGGCCCGAGCTCTTCCATGGTCTTACGAATCACCTTTCGGTCGGGTACGCCCGCTTTATCGATCGCCTTGGCCAGCAGCCAGGTCAAATCGTAGGCATGAGCAAAGCCGACCAAAGCCGGCAGTTTGCGCACATCTTCGCCCAGCAGGCGCTGTGCAGAATCGATGACCTTTTGCTGACGGCCTTTAGGCGTGTTCGAAAAAGCAAAGGTCTGCACCGTCACCAGATCCAGCCGACTGGCCTGGCCACCCGTCACCTGATTGAAATCTCCGGCCGAGATCCCCCAGTGGGCAATGATCGGGAGACGCTCGGCAGGCGGCATGCGATCGACCAGATCGAGAATGTGCTTGCCCTCGGATTCATTGGCAATCATCAGCAAAGCTTCACTTTGGGTGCGCCTGGCCGAGACTAGGGCATTCGAAAAGTCCGTATCCCCCCAGTTGTACCAGATCGCATCGACCTGAATTCCCGGCTTTGCCTTGAGAGCACCCTCGATTGCCGCGAAGCAGCTGCGCCCCCATCCCGTATTGGGCAGCAAGGCCGTCAGACGTTTCATGCGGCGTCGCCGCGCATGCTCGATCATTGCCTCGATTGCCCAACTGTCAGTCAGCGAGAGGCGGAAGACATAATTAGGCTTCTGACTATTGTTGGCAATTCCATCGGCCGCTGCCCAAGGATCCAGCAACAGGATACCGAGCTCGGTCGCGACGGGAACCAACTCGAGGGCAACCGGTGAAAAGCGACCGCAAAAGACCGCCAATATAGCAGGATCGATCGCCAGCTCCCGCATGTGATCAATAGCCCGTGCCGGCAACCCGCGATCGTCACGGCGTACCAGTTGCAACGGGCGCCCCCGCAAAAGTCCGCCCTGCTCGTTGATTTCCGCGATCGCCAGCGCGACTCCCTTTTCGATGCTCTGTGCTGCATGGCTGCCTTGCATCCCGTATTCGGCAACGACCGCAATTTTCAGCGGCTCACTTGTACTGGCGGCGCGCAACAGTGGGGTAAAGAATGCCGCGCCGAGGAGCGCCAGGATTTTTCTGCGTTCATGCCACATATTGCCCTCTTTTTCGGAGTCCCATTTGTTCTATCCATTCACCCAACGAATCCGCCACCATCGGCCTAGCAAATAGAAAACCCTGCACCGAATGGCATCCCTGATGCAACAAGTGCCGCAACTGGCCGTTTGTCTCAACCCCCTCGGCCACGACCTCGAGATTCATGACTTTGGCCATCGTGACAATACACGTACTGATTGCCTGCGCGTTTCCATCCCCTTCGAGATCATGCACAAATGAGCGGTCAACCTTGATGCGATCAATCGGAAGCGAACGCAGACGGGCCAGATTCGAATAACCGGTTCCGAAATCATCTATGGCGATCGACACTCCATGCGAACGAAGATCACCCAGTTTGAGTAGCGTCGACTCCGGGTATAGCATTAGCTCACTCTCGGTGATTTCGAGCTCAAGCGACTCGCCCGGCAACCCTGCGGCGGCAAGTTCCTCAAAAACAATGCTGTTGAAATTGGCATCACGCAACTGGCGTGGCGAAATATTGACTGACACCCTTGCAATTCCCAACCCGGCTTCCCGCCAGGCTGCCAGTTGCTGGCATGCGCTCCGGATCACCCAGCGGCCAATTTCGATAATGGTGCCACTCCATTCGGCAATTGGCACAAAGGTTTCCGGTGAAACCTCGCCAAAATCTGGGCTATGCCAGCGCAGCAGCGCCTCCACACCTAGGACATCGAGCCCCTCCACCGAAACCTGCGGCTGATAGACCAGGCTGAGTTCATCACGCTGCATGGCTGTCCGGAAGGCCGTTTCGAGATTCATGACCTGGATATCGCCTTCATCCTCCAGCTCGAACATCCGGTAGGTATTTCCGCCATCGGATTTGGCGTGGTACATCGCGGCATCTGCCCGCCGCAACAGCGTCGGCTCATCCTCTCCATGATCGGGAAACAGCGAAATTCCTATCGAAGGCGAAGCCAGCAGAATATGTGAGCCGATCTGAATGGGCGGCTGAAAGATATCCAATATCTTGGCTGCCACCAACAACGCATCCCGTTCATCCAGTAAATTGGGCAAAATAAGGGTAAATTCATCCCCACCCAATCTCGCCAAAGTGTCCACCTCCCGCGTAACACTTTTCAGCCGCTGGGCAACTGTTTTCAGAAGCTCGTCACCGACGTCATGGCCCAAAGTGTCATTGACCTGCTTGAACCGGTCCAGATCTATAAAGCACAGCCCCATCCGCCGGTTGGCACGATGCGCATGGGCAATGGCCATCTGTAACCGGTCAAGAAATAGATGGCGATTGGGCAGTCCGGTGAGCACATCATAATATGCCAGCTGCGAAAGACGTTTCTCGGATTCATGTAACCGCGACAAGTCATGGAATTTTCCGAAATAGCCGGCAAGCAGTCCCTCCTTGTCACGGACTAAACTGATAGACAGCCATTCCGGGTAGGCCTCTCCCGACTTGCGTCGATTGGTGATTTCGCCTTGCCAAGTACCCTGTTCGATTAGTTGCTTCCACAGTAACCGGAAAAAAACTTCGCCCTGCACCGCTGACTTGAGTGCCTCGAGCGGCATTCCAATAGCTTCGTTTGGCTGGTAGCCGGAAATCAGGCTGAAAGCGGCGTTGACCGTAACAAGCATGCCGGCAGCATCGGTGACGAAAACCGCCTCACCGGAACGCTCCCCCGCCACGCCCCCATGATCAGCCAGCTTACTGAAGTCATCGAGACGCGGCCGAAGGACCCAGTGACAAAGCCTTTCCACACCCCGCTTACGAGCCGGAACAACCAAGCGAGCAAAAATACTAATCGCATGGCCAACTGCCGTCTGAAAGCCGACACGATGAACCGACTCCGATTCACCCTCGCCATCCAGCGCAGCCTTCAACGCCGACTCAATCTCTGCGCTCGTAGCCTCTGATACCATCGCTGTCAGATTGGTGCCGACAACGTTTTCCCTACCCAGAATTAGATTTGCCGAAGGCGTTGAGCTAACAACCAACCCGGTGAAATCTGTCGACAGGTAAGCATCACTGGCAGAATGCATCAGCGTGGACAACAAATCCCGGTATTCACTGACCGAGCTCGTCGAATTCTCCAGAGCCCGGAAACGATGCTGAAGCATATCGTGCTCGCTCATCAAGAGATGCATGTCCTCCGCATACCGGTAGAGTTGCATCAGGAGTTCCCGATGCGAAGCAACTCCCTCGCCCACAGAATGCCCCCGGGGATCGGAACTCATTCTTCCAGATGTTCCTGCAGCAAGTTCATCAGTTGCAAGGGACTGAAAGGTTTGATCAGATAGCCATCGGCACCGGCACGAATGCCCGTTTCAAAATCTGCCGACTGGCCCTTGGCCGTCACCATGACAACAAAGATGGCATTGAGCGCGGGATCGCCCTTAATCTGCTTCAAGACCTCGAATCCGTCAAATTCGCCAGGCATCATGACATCGAGAATAACTGCATCGGGTTGGCTGGCGCGCACCATTTCCAGAGCCGTGGAGCCATTTCCAGCTTCCAGAATTTCATAACGCTTACCCAAGGTCAGGTGAATGAGCCGGCGGATATCCGGCTGGTCATCGACGATCAGAATTTTCTTCATATGCTCTCTCCTGTTTATTTATTCAGGCTGCGATCGGCTTCTTGGCTGGGCGCGCCTTTTCTTCAGCCAACACCTGAGCAATCGCTTCGATTTGTGCAAAAGGTACCGGCTTGGAAAACACCGAAACCTCGGGCGGCAAGCCACCAGCCACTTCAACCTCATGAGACGAAAGCCCGGTGACGACGACAATTTTCATCGCCGCACAATCCGACATACCGCTCAGGGAGCGGATCATCTGAAAACCATCAAGGTGTGGCATCTGCAAGTCCGAAATCAGCAGGTCCGGGCGTTGAACGCCAATCCTCACAAGACCTTCAAAACCATCTGCCGCAGTCTCGACTAGAGGCGCGATCGCCCATAATGACAGCCGGATTTCATAAATTCGCCGTAAGGCCGCATCGTCCTCAACGACCAGCACCCTCAATCGACGCAATTCACTGGCTGGCAAGTGCCGGTCGATCTTGGCAACCGGTGCGACCAGCGGATCGGCAAGCAGCTTCATCACCGAATCCCGCGAGATCCGCCGATGGCCGCCTTCCGTCTTCCACGAATTTAGCAAACCGGACTCAGCCCAGTTCTGGGCGGTACTCAGCGAAACACCGAGCAGCCCTGCCGCCTCACGCGTGGTACAAAAAGTTTTTGTGATTTGCATATTGGACCCAAAAAAATATGCCGACTAACCATTGCCAAATTGTAAGGTACGAGTTACCATTTTTCAACACTTTTAAATATATTTCAGTATATTTATTCAACGCCAGACTTCCCCAAGCCAACTCGGTTCAGAGTCCGAAGACAAGATCAGCCCATGACACATAAGCAGAATACAGAACCCCTCGTGAGCAAAGAACCGGTATCAGACTACCTATCCCTGCTGCACTCGCTGCCCGATGCCTATCTGGCAATCGATAGCACCGGCAATGTACGGGAATGGAGCCCACGTGCGGAAGCCCTGTTCGGCTGGACCGCCATCGAAGTCATTGGCCGCAGTGCTGCGGAACTGGAACTACCTGAAACCTATCAGCAAAAACGTCCGGTCGGATTGCCAGCCTTTGTTCGTTTAATCGGTCGTCGCGGCAACAATGTTTCGACCCAGCATCTCGCCATTAATGCTGCCGGCGAAGAGTTTTCGGTCGAACTAAGCACTGTTCTCGCATCAAACACCGATGCCACAAATTGCTACCTCGTTCTCATCAGGGACATCAGCCATCGGCAGATCGCTGAGGAGCGACTGGCACAGGCAGCCAAAATGGAAGCAATCGGCCAGTTGGTCAGCGGCCTAGCACACGACTTTAACAATATTCTCGGCATCATTCTGGGCGGTCTCGAAACCCTCGAGGTCCGACTCAAGGACCCGACCAATCTGGAACTGGTCAAACTCGCGATCCTTGCTACTGAGCGAGGCAACGAAGTAACGCGAGCCATGCAAGCAGTTGCACGCCGGCGACCGGCCAAACAGGAACGACTCGATATCAATGCTGCCTTGCGGGAACTTCAGCCATTATTGCAGCAATCTGCAACGCGGACAGTCGACGTCATGGTCATTGCCGAAGCTGCCCGACCCGAAGTGACCATCGACGTCGGAGCCTTCAACAGCGTCATGCTCAACTTTGTCATCAACGCCCGGGATGCGATGCCGCGGGGCGGGGTCGCGATGCTCTACACGCAGAACATCAACATCCGTGCCGATGATCCTATCGAGTCGATCGACCTCGAACCCGGTGAATATGTTGTTATCGGTATTGACGACACCGGCACCGGCATGCCCCCAGAAGTGCTCGCCAGAGCGATGGAGCCTTTCTATACGACCAAACCCAAGGGCAAGGGCACCGGACTGGGGCTAGCAATGGCTTACGCCTTCGCCCGTCAGTCCGGCGGTGCGCTTCGCATCCGCAGCACGCCCGGCAAGGGCACCAATATTCACCTTTTCATCCCCCTGCTGCGCGAGGCAGGACTTACAGGATCAGGAGTGCATGATGTCTAATATCAAGCAGGAAAACGCAACCATGGTACTGGTTGTCGACGATGACCACATCTGCCGCACAATGATTCGCCACATGTTCGAACCGGACGATGTAGTGGTCATCGAAGCCGATTGCATCGAGGATGCCTGGAAAATACTCAAGGAAAATTCCCTTGTTAATTTCGACGTCATCCTGCTCGACCGAAACCTGCCCGATGGCGATGGCATTGATCTGCTGCCGCGACTGCGAAAGCTGCCTGGCCTCAAGCACGTGCCGGTGATCATTCAAAGTGGACTAGTCAATTCTGACGATGTGTCGAAAGGCATGGCAGCCGGTGCCTACCACTACCTTGAAAAACCCTATCGCCGGGAAATGTTACGGGCGCTGACCCGGATAGCCGTCCGCGAAGGCCGTGAGCACCGCTTCCTTACATCCAAAATCGAAAATGCCAGCGATGCCCTTGTATTCATGAGGAACTCGGATTTTGAAATCCAGACACTGGATGACGCCCGCGCCCTGACACCTTTTCTTGCCCGTATGTTCCCGGAGCCGGAAAACGCTTCCATCGGGATCGTCGAACTACTCATCAATGCCATCGAGCACGGCAACCTAGAAATCGGCTACGAATACAAAGGTAAATTGCTTGAACAGAACAACTGGCTGAGCGAAACCACGCGCCGGCTGTCATTACCGGCATACCGGGACAAAAAGGTGCACATTCATCTAGAACGTCATGATGACCGAATCGCGCTAACCATCCGAGACGAAGGAATGGGATTCGATTGGCGAGGATTCGAAACACTTTCCGAAAATCGCCTGTTTGATCTTCATGGAAGGGGGATCGCCATAGCCAATAAAATTTTTGACGGACTGACATACTCGGCGCCCGGCAATTTCGTTACATGCTATTCAAAGCTCTGATCAATGACGTTTGAAAGCATTTTGCCAAGTAATTTACGGGCCAATAAGTGGCAGATTCTGCATCATCCGAAGTTTCCGATAGTGGTGCTGGCGCTTTCCATGTTTGTCACCATAATTGCCTGGAGTGTTTCAAGCTCGATGGTGAAAAAAAACGTCGAAGAACGCTTCATACGCCACACCGATGATCTGGCAGCCGCCATCGAATCCCGATTACTGACCTACGAAACCACGCTGCGCGGTGGCGCCGGATTGTTCAAAAGCGCCAGCTACGTGAATCGTGAACAATGGCGGACTTATGTCCGGAACCTCAATATTCAGCAGACCTTGCCCGGCATACAGGGTATTGGCTTCAGTCAAATGCTGTCATCTTCACAAATCGATAGTCACATACTCAACGTTCGCGCCAGCGGCTTTACCAAGTACAACATCCGCCCGCCGGGCAAACGCGATCCGACCAGCAGCATCGTTTACCTCGAGCCCTTCGATTGGCGAAATCAACGTGCTTTCGGCTATGACATGTACTCGGAACCAGTGCGACGTGAAGCCATGATCAAGGCCATGGAAACCGCACAACCGGCAATGTCCGGCCGGGTCAATCTGGTTCAGGAAACTGATGAAGCCAAGCAACATGGTTTTCTGGTCTATGTCCCTGTCTACCGCAGCAATATGCCGATCAACACCGTGGCAGAACGTCGCGCCGCGATTCATGGCTTTGTCTACAGCCCGTTTCGGGTGGGCGACCTAATGGCGGGGATCGCAGGCAGCAAAAGAGAGGGCATCCACTTTGAACTCTACGACGGCGATTCGGAAAGTGACGCCGCCTTCCTTTACCAAAGCATCTCCCCGGCCCTCCTTCCTGTCGCAGACGAAGAGCCTCACCTGATCAACCGAAAGATACCGATTACCGTCGTCGGCCGCCAATGGCTGGTTTCGGCGCATGTCACCGAATCATACGGAAAGACCGGAGAAATAACGGTTCCGACCATCGTGGCGGTGGTCGGCCTGATCATCAACCTGATGCTCTTCCTGACTTTTTATGCCCTTCGGCGGCAACAACGCCAACTGGAACAAAGAAATGCCTCCATCGCGATACTCTCGCTCGCGGTGGAGCAGAGTCCGCACAGCATCGTCATTACCGATCTGGATGGAACCGTATCATATGTCAATCCGGCCTTTTCGAAGACAACCGGATATGCGCCGGAAGAAATTGTCGGCAATAACCAGCGTATTCTGCAGTCGGGCAAAACGCCGGAAAGCACCTATGCTGAACTTTGGGATACCGTGCGACGCGGCGAGCGGTGGCAAGGCCGTTTTATAAACCGGCGCAAGGACGGCAGCGATTACATTGACCAGACAATCATCGCTCCCATCCGCAGCGAACCGGATAGCCGGATATCGCACTATCTGGCGATTAAGGAAGACATCAGTCAGCAGGAGTTGACCTCCCAGAAACTCTCAAACACAGAAGAGCGCCTGCGTCTGGCGTTGCAGGCAACCCGCGAAGTCATCTGGGACTTGAATCTTCTGACCGATCAACAGATCTGGAACGAGACCGGAGCAGAGATTTACGGCTGGCAGGACATCGTCAGAGAACCCCAGCCGGCGGCCTGGTGGATCGAACGCGTGCACCCCGATGACCGGGAGCGTCTCGCCACGGAGTTTCATCGTGTCATCGAAGACAGTTCACTGGACAGCTGGCAGGATGAATACCGTTTCCGACGCAGTGACGATACGTATGCTCAGGTACTCGATCGCGGTCTGGTCGTCAGGGATCTAAACGGCAAGCCCGTTCGCATGGTCGGCTCCATGCTAGACATCAGCGAACTGACCCGCGCCCGCCAGTTGCTCGAAATCCAGCAAACCCATTTAGAGCATATCGTCGCTGAACGAACCGCCGAACTGAAGTCGTCGGAACAACGGATTAAGCTGATTCTGGCGTCGACAGCCGATGGCATCATCGGTACCGACCGCATCGGGGTGATCAACTTTGTCAATCCCGCTGCCGAAAATTTACTCGGCTACCCTAACGGTGCTCTGATCGGTCTTTCTATCAAGCACACCATCCTGCATCGCCATGCCGGCGAATTCTGTGAGGACAACCCGAACCAGTCGTTGCACCACGACGAGAACAATTTTAGCAAAATCGAGGAGACCTTCTGGCGTGCGGATGGCGAAGCGCTGCCAGTGGAATACTCCTGCCGGACAATCATCGAATGTGGAGAAGAGCTTGGCTTTGTTTTCGGTTTCACCGATATCCGCACACGCAAGGCGGCCGAACTTGCGCGTAAGAACGCTCTGACTGAGGCCGAGCGTCTGGCGCACATCAAGAGTGAATTCCTCGCCAACATGTCGCATGAAATTCGCACCCCCCTCAACGCAGTCATTGCGTCCGCCATGCTGATGGAAAACGACACGGTGAAACCGAAGCAGCGCGAACGACTCACCCGGATCATCGACTCATCGCAGCACTTGCTCCGACTGATCAGCGACATTCTGGATTTCTCAAAAATCGACGCCGGCCGGATCGAAATTGAGACGACCGATTTCAAGCTACGCTCTGTATTCGAGCTGGTTGCCAGTCAATCCGTCGAGATCGCCACCAGAAAGGGTATTGAATGGCGGACCAGCATCGATCCGAAACTGCCCGCTTCACTCTTGGGTGATTCGATGCGACTCGGGCAGATCCTGCTTAATTTCTCGAGCAACGCACTGAAGTTTACGGAGCGCGGCCATGTAACCCTGAATGCCCGCCTGCTCGAAGAGGGAGCCGACAACCTTCTTGTCCGCTTTGAGGTGCTGGATAGCGGCCGCGGTTTCGACACGTCACGAACAGACACATTGTTTGAGGCCTTCATGCAGGAGGACAGTTCGACCACACGCGAATTCGGTGGCACAGGCCTCGGACTGGCAATCAGCAAGAAAATTACAGAATTGATGGGGGGACGAATCGGCGCAGATTCCAAGCCCGATTCGGGCAGCACATTCTGGGTCGAAATTCCCTTCACACGAAGCGTCAAAAGTAATTTGCCCGACACGACACCGGCGTCGCTCAATGGCAAGCGCGCCATTATTCTCGGTAGCGATGAAGTTCGGGCCGGTGGCATACAAGCACAATTGTCCCGACTGAAAATTGGCGTTCAGCACGCGTCGACCGTAGCAGAACTGGTGACCCGTGTAGAAACTGCTTGCCGAGTCAAACAGCCTTACGATGTCTTGCTTTGCGTGGGGGAAAAGGATGAAATCGCAGCGCTCTGCGAACCTGAGTTGCAGAAGCAGTTACACAATCTGACTCAGCAAACCCCCCTGCGATGCATTGCGATGGCCGCTCAGGCTGACCGTCAATTTTTGGACTCTCCACTCAAACGCGGCTGCTTCGACACCTGGCTCCCGTTGGAGCCATCCGATCCCGAAGTCGAGCGGCTACTGAACAAGCTATTGGCAAGTGCGCCCGATTCCGGAGTGCAAGCTGTATCTCCAGCGGTCGGAAGCACATTTGACCTACGCAGTTTTGGAAAATGTCGAATATTGCTGGCGGAAGACAACCCGATCAACCAAGCAGTAGCCCTCGACATGCTCGATTCTTTTGGCCTGACTGCAGATATTGCTCATAATGGCCAGGAAGCGCTCACCCTTGCCGAAAACCGGCCTTATCACCTGATTCTGATGGACATGCAGATGCCGGTCATGGGCGGCCTGGAAGCGACGCGAGAAATTCGCCGGCTGCCCGGCTATGAAGCGGTGCCGATTATTGCACTGACTGCCAATGCCTTCGAATCCGACCGCCAAGCTTGCCTCGCTGTTGGCATGAGCGATTTCCTCGGCAAACCGGTAGTGCCAGACTCGCTTCAGCGTACGCTGCGTCAATGGCTGAACGAGTCCACCGTTCAATCCCCCAACGAAGTGATGGAACTGGACCAGACTCCGGCCAATTCGAGCGGCATCGCTGACGCTGACCTTCCTGACATTCCGGGCGTCAACCTTAAGATGGGTCTAGAGCAGATGTCCGGTAAGCGCAGCACATTGCTACGGTTGCTCGGCAAGCTGATCGAGACGCACGGCCAGGATGTCGAGACAATTCGCAACAAACTGGCAGCAGGCGATCTGGAGGGTATATGCAGAGTGGCGCATTCACTGAAGGGTTCCGCTGGCATGCTCGGTGCAGAAGCAATTGCTGCAAGCGCCTCCGGGATCGAAAAAACTGTGCGCGAAAACCATTCGTTCGATGAGATTGAAACACAGCTGAGTGAGCTCGATCGGCACTTCAACTCGATTCAAAACGCACTGAAGGTGATCAGCAGATGAGATCGCATTCGGACCGGAAACATCTAAGCACTGACCTGCAGGCAGCAAGCGATGCGCAAGGAAAATAAATTGAAATCAGCTTTATTGAAGCAGCAGGCCGTTAAGGTATTCGGCATCGATGGAGAAGACTACCTGATAAGCGAGACGAAACGTAGCGCGGTGCATCAGACCACGATAGACCAATCAGCAATCGGCAAGCTGCTAGGCATGGTCGACACTTCTTATGCAGCTTACGAAGGTTTACAGATGGCACAGCGGCAGCTCTCAGGAGATATTTATTCAGACTGGAATTTATTGGCAGGGGAAATTAAGTCAGGTCAGGACTGGCAGCAATTGCTGGGCTATCTTCCCAAGGAACTCGACAATAGGATCGATACTTGGCAACGCCTGATCCGCCCTGAACATCTCCGACTACTACAGGCAAGCATGGCAAACCATGTCATGCAGCGGAGCGAATTTTTCGAGGCAGAGTGCCAGTTCCGGACAAAAGGCGGTTGCTGGCAGTGGTTGCTGGTCCGCGGCATTATCACTGCCCGCCTTGCCGACGGCAAGGCGGGACGCATGTTGCTGATGCAACGTGACATCAGTGCCCTCAAGCAGGCCGAAGAAAACTCTCGTGCGGCGATCGCTGCCGCAGAAGAAGCCAAGACAACGCGTTCCCGCTTCATTGCCAAGGTCAGCCATGAAATCCGTACGCCGATGAATGGCATTCTCGGAATGACCGATCTGGTGCTCGACACCACGCTGGATGACGAGCAGCGGCACTACCTCCACGCTGTCAAGAGTTCGTCCTCAGCCTTGATGGCCATCATCAACGACCTGCTCGATTTTTCGAAAATCGATGCCGGCGAGATGTCCAATAGCTGTGCTGAACTATCCGTACGAAAGCTCATCCACGATTCTGTCAGAACACTGGCTAACCCGGCGCACAAAAAAGGCCTGGAGCTGACACTAGAGATCGATCCAAACGTTCCCGACAAAGTGGCGGGTGATGCATCACTCCTCCGCCGTGTTCTGACCAACCTCGTGGACAACGCCGTCAAGTTCACCGATAAGGGAGACGTCCTGGTCAAGGTTAGCAAGACCGCATCCGCCACAAGCGGCGTCAATCTGACATTCTCGATTTCGGATACCGGCATCGGCATTCCCGCCAATCGTCAGAAGGCAATTTTCGATGCTTTTGCTCAGGGCGATGATTCGGTCACCCGAAGTTTCGGCGGCACCGGTCTCGGCTTGGCCATCTGTACGCGGATTGTGCAGGGCATGGGCGGCACCCTGCAGGTAACGAGCCAGTCAGGTCAGGGTTCCTGCTTTTCATTTACCGCCACCTTCAAGCGCTTACCCAACACGGCCCCCGTCGTACCGCCCAAAACGCATGTCGGAAAAAAGGCACTTCTGCTCGAACCCAATCAAAATGCTTCACGCTGCCATCAAGCCGCGCTGAGACAACTCGGCATAGAGGTGATCCTGGCGCAAAGCCTCCAGGAAGCGGTCACGCAGACTCAAGCCTTCCGTCAGAACAACACCCCCTTTGATTTCATTCTCGCCAACTCGGCAACGGCCAACAGCCCCGGCAATGAACTGATCAAGGACTGGCAAAAGAATGGCAAATCCGAGCGCCTGATCTGGATATTAAAGAGCGATGATCAGGCGAAAGAGTTGGCTGAACTTCGACAGCAGGGCATCGTGGCCTATCTAGTGAAGCCTGTTTTTGCCGACCATCTGGCCGCCGCACTAGATCTCACTAACAAGGGACTGGAAACGGAATTCGTCCTCAGTCCGCCGGAGCTGCCGGACGACCTGCAGTTACACCAACAGGCAAACACCAGCGGCATGAACATTCTGGTGGTCGAGGACAATCCGGTCAGTCAGGAACTGATCCTCCGGTTGCTACGCAAACACCCACATCGGATCAGCGTGGCCAACAATGGCCTTGAGGCTCTGGCCCTGTTCGACAAGGGCGATTTCGATGTCGTGATGATGGATATTGAAATGCCGATGATGGGAGGCATCGAGACAACCGAGGCGATCCGGACGCGTGAAATGCGCCGGAGCTGGGTAATGACCAACGAGTTTCACAACACCTACATCATCGCCGTTACAGCGAATGTCTCGAGCAGCGCCAGAGAAAAGTGTTTGGACGCCGGCATGAACGACTTTATCGGCAAACCGCTGAACCCGGATGATCTCTTCGCGGCGCTGGAACGCGCCCGATCCTATCCCGAAGGCAGTGATTTTGCGGCAGGCACACTCAATCCATCCGATCAGCTTGCCGACTTTCGGGCGGCGGAAGAGCAGATTGGCGACAAGGAGACCTTGCACAGCATGGCGAGCATGTTTCTTGACGAGTGGGAGGAGCACATCAGCAAACTCGCTGAACCAATGTCAGCAAGATCCGCCGATCGCCTCTGTCATCAGGCCAGCAGCTTGCGAGCACTACTGGCCATGTTCCACGCGACGGAGGCCCAGCAGGCGGTCAGCGAACTTTTGGCCCATGCCAAAGTGGCTCCCCTGCCGGACTGGTCGGCCTGCGATGTGTCACTGAGCACGCTCAAGATCGCTATGCAGAAAACGCGCCCTGCTTTTGAAAGGTTTGTCAGCAAACCGGTATGAATATGAAATATTTCCAGAAATAAATCGCCACCCATCACGCCTTGGAACGGTTGTTGAAAGACGAGGGATTTGCAGAAATGAACACGACACGGCACAGAGTTCTCGCCATTGACGATACGCCAGCCAATCTGTTGGTACTGGCCCATGCACTGTCTCCCGACTATCTGTTCCAGATCGCTACTTCCGGCAGGGAAGGGCTGGCGATGGCGGAGGAATCCCCACCGGACATTGTGCTGCTGGATGTGATGATGCCCGAGATGGATGGCAATGAGACCTGCCGACGCTTCAAGGCAAATCCCGCCCTCAAGGACATTCCGATTATTTTTGTGACGGCATTGACCGACAGCACAGCAGAAGTTTTCGGTCTGGGCCTGGGTGCTGCAGATTATCTCCACAAGCCGATCAATGTCAGTGTCGCCCGCCAGCGCATCCGCAACCTGATCGAACGCGCCGATCTGGAGCGTGAACTCGCGTTGTATCGGGATCATCTCGAAGCGCAGGTTGCCGAACGAACCCGCGAACTGCAGCAGGCAAACATCGAGTTAACCGCAGCCAAAGTGGCCACCGAATGTGCCATTCGAGCGAAGGGAACCTTCCTGGCCAATATTAGCCACGAAATGTATACGCCGCTCAACGCGATCATCGGCATCAATGTGCTCATGCGGAGTCAGTTGAGTGCCGAGTTTCAGCGCATGTCCGAAAAAGTCGAACAATCTGCCAGTCAGCTACACGGCATCATCAAGCGGATTATTCAACTGGCAGCACTGGAGGGTGATGCAGGGAGGGTTGATGCGCCGACCGAATTCAATGTGCGTGAATTGCTCAGTGTCAGCATTGCCCATCACCGTGATCAGGCAGCTGCCAAAGGCCTTAGCCTTTCTGTCGAGGTGGCCGACAACGTTCCATTGATCCTGCATGGCATGTCGGCCGGTATCCGGCAGGCTATCGAAAACTTCCT
>ERZ1034361.513-NODE-513-length-24649-cov-8.152450_pt1 | contig 24649 bp, 24 predicted proteins | sample MGYA00520617_ERZ1034361 | MGnify/ENA primary metagenome ERZ1034361 (study PRJEB33736, sample SAMEA104284507) | Azolla filiculoides | biome: Urban; feature: Water surface; material: Ditch water | place: Netherlands | collected 2015-10-28 | depth 0-0.1 m ...
GTGCGTGTCTGGCGTGGCGTGGGTGAGGCGGCAGGTCAGGCGTGCCTGCACCGGCACTTCCGACCTTGGCTACGACGATGCCGACATACCCGTTCAATTCGATCGTGAAGTGACCTGTGGCGTCAACTGTTGTTTCACCGATCAGGGTCAAACCGTCTTCTTGATACAGGCCAATTCGCAAGTCGTTGCCTTGGATGACAGGACCAGCTACTACCACCCCATTCGCTTGAGTAGCTGGTGCGGGTGTGGGCGCTGGGACAGTTGCAGGTGTGACATTGGCCGACTGTCCAGATCCACCTGCTGCTGCGGCAATGCCTGCCACCGCAGCGCCTACCAGCAACAAATTGTCATTGCCCCAGGCCGCTGGCTCGTTACGCGCGTTATCTTTGGCGGGCGGCGTGCTCGCCTCGCTGGTATTGGCGGCCATCAGCGCACCATCTAGTGTGCTGAGGAGGCTGATTTGTTCGCTCGACGCACTGGCGTACAAAACAGAACCTGACTCTTGCCCTGTTAAGCCCCCTGCACTGGCTTGAACATCGGCATCAGCGGGTTGCGGCTGAGCGTCGGACACGGTCTGGAGTGCACCCGCTAAGGCTTCGGTGTCGGAGACCATCGCCTCCTGGGTCAGATGTTCGTGGAGCGGGAGCGGCAACTGTGTCTCAACAACCGACTTGGACTTATTGCCTTTTAAGGTCGTTTTGGCCTTGAGGATCGAAGAAACTGTCATTTTGGAGTGTTCTGACATAGCGGGTTCTTTTGCAAAAATAATTTCTTCATCTTAAAAACAAGACACCCAAGGACAACGGCACAAACGGCATGAACAAACTTCCAAACTAACATTTATCACATTTAAAACATTCAAAATCTTCAAAAATATGAATTTAAAAGCACAATCAACTGCCAATTGAGCAGTTATCAACAGACATCAACGCCATATGAAAGACTTGGACCTGACCACGCTGAGGCTGTTTGTGGAGGTGTGCGATGCCAAAAGCATCAAGCGCGTGGCCGAGCGCGAGCAAATCGACGCTTCGGCCATCACCAAACGCCTGGCCAAACTCGAAGAACAGCTGCAAACCCGTTTGCTCAAGCGGGTGCGGCAAGGTGTAGAAGCCACGCCCGAAGGGGCTTTGTTCAGCGAACAAGCCAGGCGACTGGTCGACGATGCACGCAAACTCTCTGACACCTTGTTGCACCGCAAAAACGGCCTGAGCGGCACGGTGACCTTGGCTTCGCACATGGGCAGCGTGTCGGCTGTATTGCCCGACGATCTGGCCTTGTTCATGCAGCTGCACGCACACGAAGCGGTGCAACTGAACGTGAAAGAAACCATCAGCAAAGATGCTGTACAAATGCTGCGCGATGGCCGAGCCCAAGTGGCGGTGGTGTGGGACAACACCGAAACCAGTGACCTGCAGCATGTGGACTACTACACCGACGTAGTGGCAGCGGTGATGACCAAAGAACATCCGCTGTCCCATCGCTCAGTCGTACGCTATGAAGAGTTGATGGCCTACAAGTTGGTAGCAGACAAGCACTCCAAACACACAGAAGCTTTGCTGCAAAGATCAGGCGGCATCACCGCCGACAATGCCCGCTTTGCCGTGCAAGTGGAAAACCAGCAAAGCGCACTGCGCATGACAGCGCATGGGTTGGGTATTTATGTTTGCCAAGCCAAAGCGGCTCAAGCACAGGCCGACCACTTGGGCTTGGTGGTGGTGCCGATCAGCGACAGCTGGGCACGCATTCGGGTCAAAGTGGTCTATCTGTCCAATGTGTTCAGCCCCTTGACGAAGGCCTTGGTCGACCATTTGGCCCACCAGCACAAGGCGTCTCAGAAAACGGTCAGTTCAACGGGTTTTTGATATGGGTCAGTTGGGCTGCGGTTTGAGACCAGTCGTCGCGCAACAGGCTTTCAAACTGGGCCACGGGCATGGAGCGAATCGTCAAGCCCAATTGCTGCAAACGGGCTTTGGTTTGCGGCTCTTCAAACACCTTGGCCGCTGCACGGTTGATGTCTTGCAACACCGCGATCGGTGTGCCTGCGGGTGCCAACAAACCGGTCCAAGCTGTCCATTTGTAATGGGGGTAGCCCGACTCGTGCATGGTGGGCAACTCGGGTATTTGGTCAGAGCGGCGGGTGTCGGTGGTGGCCAACATTTTGAGTCGCGGGTCGGCTTTGTAAGCCTGCATGCTGAATGCCGAGACCATGGCGGCCTGAACGCGTCCGGCCAACAGCTCATTGATGATCTCGCCCGTGCCTTTGAGGGGCAGATGCACCATTTGCAAACCTGCCCGATCCAGAAAAGACGCCATGCCCACATGCGTGATGCTGCCGTTGCCTGCCGAGGCGAAATTGAAAGCCAGGGGTTGCGCCTGCACACGGGCCACGAAGGTAGCGAGGTCGGGTGTTTTGAAGCTGGTGGGCGAGACCAGCACAAAATCTGAGGAGCCGGTGAACGCAGCCCCGCGAAAGCTATTAACCGGGTGGTAACTCAGCTTCGGGTAGAGCACACCCGACAAGTGGTGGCCCGATGCCGCCATCAACAAGGTGTCGCCGTCGGGCTTGGCGTGGGCCACAAAGGCTGCGCCCAAAGTGCCGCCTGCGCCCGCCTTGTTGACCACCAGCACACGTGCACGCAATTCTTGCCCCAGCGGCTCACTGATCATGCGAGCAAAGACGTCTTGCGCTGAACCTGCCGAAAACGGGACGACCAGCGTGATGAGGCGAAGGTCTTGGGCGCTGGCCACAGCCAAGCCCGCAGCCAGACACAACACACAGCGCGTCAGAAACACAAACACGTTGATCACCCTTTTTTACGCGGCGGCAGCCCCGTGTGCTGCGTGAGCAACTGGCCTTTTTTGGGTTGGCCCAGGCGCTTGGGTGCGGTAGACAGCGAGACCGACGACTTCGCCCCCGCACCCGTGCTGTTTTTGCGGCGGGCGCTTTGGTAGCCGTCTTCGGCCAGCGGTTGCCAATTCGGAATCAAATGGTGTTTGCCGTTGCCAATCAAATCCGCCCGGCCCATGGCCTTGAGCGCTTCGCGCAGCAGCGGCCAGTTGTTCGAGTCGTGGTAGCGCAAAAACGCTTTGTGCAGGCGGCGGCGTTTGTCGCCTTTGACCACGTCCACTTTTTCGCTGTCGCGGGTGATTTTGCGCAGCGGGTTGCGGGTGGAGTGGTACATGGCCGTGGCCGTGGCCATGGGGCTGGGGTAGAAGGTTTGCACCTGGTCGGCCCTGAAACCGTTCTTTTTGAGCCAGATGGCCAGGTTCATCATGTCTTCGTCGCTGGTGCCCGGGTGGGCGGCGATGAAGTACGGGATGAGGAACTGCTTTTTGCCCACTTCTTCGCTGTACTTGTCGAACATCGACTTGAAGCGGTCGTAGGTGCCGATGCCCGGCTTCATCATCTTGGACAGCGGGCCGCCCTCGGTGTGCTCGGGCGCGATCTTCAGGTAGCCGCCCACATGGTGTTGCACCAGTTCTTTCACATACTCGGGCGACTGCACGGCCAGGTCGTAGCGCAGGCCAGAGCCGATCAGGATCTTCTTGATGCCCTTGAGGTTGCGCGCCCGGCGGTACATGTTGATCAGCGGGCCGTGGTCGGTGGTCAGGTTCTGGCAGATGCCGGGGAACACGCAGCTGGGTTTGCGGCAGGCCGATTCGATCTCGGGGCTGCGGCAGCCCAGGCGGTACATATTGGCCGTGGGGCCGCCCAGGTCAGAGATGACGCCCGTAAAGCCTTTGACCTTGTCACGGATGTCTTCCACCTCGCGGATGATCGATTCTTCGGAACGGCTTTGGATGATGCGGCCTTCGTGCTCGGTGATGGAGCAGAAGGTGCAGCCGCCAAAGCAGCCGCGCATGATGTTCACGCTGAACCGGATCATTTCCCACGCGGGGATTTTGGTCGCGTGGTCGTGACTGCCGTTTTCGTCGGCATAACGCGGGTGCGGGCTGCGGGCATACGGCAGATCGAACACATGGTCCATTTCTGCGGTGGTGAGCGGGATGGGCGGTGGTGTGATCCACACGTCACGCGCGGTGTGGCCTTCGCCGTGCGCTTGCACCAGGCAGCGGGCGTTGCCGGGGTTGGTTTCCAGGTGCAGCACGCGGTTGGCGTGGGCATAGAGCACGGCGTCTTGCTTGACCTGCTCGTAGCTGGGCAGGCGGATCACGCTTTTGTCGCGGGGCGGGACTTTGTGGGTGCCTTTGCCGCGCAAGGCCGGGTTGGGCACAAAGGTGAGCGGCTGGATGGCCGCTTGCACGGTGCGGGCCTGGGCCACGGCGGCGGTCAAATCAGCTTCGACACCCGATGCGTCATTCCCGCGAACGCGGGAATCCATGGATGCCGGGTCAAGCCCGGCATGACGGTTTGTGGATGCCGGGTCAAGCCCGGCATGACGGTTTGTGGATGCCGGGTCAAGCCCGGCATGACGTTCCAAATTTGAAGTGTTTACCCCAGAGCGGGTGGCGTTTTGCGCATCCGCCACTTCCTTGGCCTCTTCTTCACGGGCGCAAGTAGCACCCTGCTCCCGAGCCTGATCCGAGATCATCAAATACGGGTTGATGTGCGCTTCCACATGGCCGGGGGTGTCCACGCTGGTGGAATCGATCTCGAACCAGCCTTCGGGGGTTTCGCGGCGCACAAAGGCGGTGCCGCGCACATCGGTGATCTGCTGCACCGGCTCGCGGGCGGCCAGGCGGTGGGCAATCTCGACAATCGCCCGTTCGGCGTTGCCGTACAGCAGCAGGTCGCACTTGCTGTCCACCACCACCGAACGGCGCACTTTGTCAGACCAGTAGTCGTAATGCGCGATGCGGCGCAGGCTGCCTTCGATGCCGCCCAGCACGATGGGCGTGTCCGGGAAAGCCTCTCGGCAGCGCTGGCTGTACACGATGGCCGCGCGGTCGGGCCGTTTGCCGCCCAGATCGCCCGGAGTGTAAGCGTCGTCGCTGCGGATTTTGCGGTCCGCCGTGTAGCGGTTGATCATGGAATCCATGTTGCCGCTGGTCACGCCCCAAAACAGGTTGGGTTGCCCCAGGGCCTTGAAGGCGTCGGCGCTGGTCCAGTCGGGCTGGGCGATGATGCCGACCCGAAAACCCTGGTTTTCCAGCATGCGTCCAATGACCGACATGCCAAAACTGGGGTGGTCCACATAGGCGTCACCCGTGACGATGATGATGTCGCAGCTGTCCCAGCCCAGTTGGGTCATTTCCTCACGGCTCATCGGCAAAAACGGGGCCGTGCCAAAGCGCTGCGCCCAGTATTTGCGGTAACTGGTCAGCGGTTTGGCGTCGCGCGGGAAAAAAGAGACGTCGGTGAAGGCGTTCATGGGCTCGGTATCGGGATAACCCGCTAGTGTAGGCGGTCAGGGGTGGGCCTGAAGATCCAGCGGGTATTCCGACCGGACATGTCCGGACACCTCCACACCCGCGTGCACATGACCGAATGAGGCCAACGCGGCTTGCCTGACAATCTCGACATGCCTTTTTCCCTCGCCACGCCCGCCCACCACGAACTGGTCATCAAGAAAAGCCGTTTCATCGCCTGCATCGAGCCCGTGGCCGGGCGCGATGAAGCGCAGGCCCGGGTGGCCCAGCTCAAGGCTGAGCACCCGGATGCTGCCCATGTGTGCTGGGCGCTGCTGGCGGGTGGGCAGTCGGCAGCCAACGACGATGGTGAGCCCGGCGGCACCGCAGGCCGGCCCATGCTGGAGGTGCTCAGGCACCAGGATTTGGAGGGGGTGATGGCCTCGGTGGTTCGCTACTTTGGCGGCGTCAAGCTGGGCGCGGGCGGGCTGGTGCGGGCCTACACCGATGCGGTGGCACAAGCGCTGCTGACCGCCGAGAAAATTCCGCTGATCAAGCTGACGCAGTTGGCCTGCAGCGTGCCTTATGCGCTCGAAGGCTTGGTGCGCCGAGAGGTAGAGCTTGCGCAAGCACAGCTGCAAGAGGTAACGCACGGCAGCTTGGTGAGCTTGCGCTTTGCGCTGCCCGAAACCCAAGCCGCTGCCTTGGTCGAACGCCTGAGCGAAAGCGGTCGCGGTCAGTTGGTGTGGCTGGATGCCGAGCGGGCAACATAAAACCCCAAGGATAATGCCGCCCATGCCCGAAACCGCTCCGCTGAACCAACCGCGCTCCAAGACCGATCTGTTCGTGTCCTTTACCCTTCTGGCCTTGCAAGGCTTTGGTGGGGTCTTGGCCGTGGTGCAGCGGGAGCTGGTGGAGAAAAAACGCTGGATGACCCGCGAGCAATTTGTCGAAGACTGGGCTGTGGCCCAGATCATGCCGGGGCCCAATGTGGTCAATCTGTCGCTGATGATTGGCGGCCGCTACTTTGGTTTACCCGGTGCATTGGCCGGGCTGGCGGGCATGCTGGCCGCACCGCTGGTGGTTGTTTTGCTGCTGGCGGTGGCATTTGGCGGGGTGTCGGATGCGCTCTGGGCACAAGGTGCTTTGCGTGGCATGGGCGCGGTGTCGGCCGGGCTGATTGCGGCCGTGGGCCTGAAATTGATCAGTGCCTTGCGCAACAACCCGATGGGCATGCCCGTCTGCATCGCGCTGGCAACAGCCAGCTTCGTGGGTGTGGGCTTGCTGCGCTGGCCCTTGGCTTATGTGTTGCTGGGCACAGGCCTTGTGGCGTGTGGCTGGGCTTACCTGCAACTGGCCCGGCAAGCCACCCGTGACGGAGAAGCCCCATGAACCCGGTGCTGCAACTGTCGGCCCAGGAATGGCTGAGCCTGTTCAACCATTTTGCTTCGTTGTCGCTGTTGGCCGTGGGCGGCGCCATCACGACCGCGCCCGACATGCACCGCTATCTGGTGGACGAAACGCATTGGCTGAGCGATGCGCAGTTCACCTCGTCCATCGCGCTGGCACAAGCCGCGCCAGGACCCAATATTTTGTTTGTCGCCTTGATGGGCTGGAACGTGGGGCTGAACGCCGGAGCCGGTTTGGGTGGCGGCTGGACAAGTGTGGCGTTGGCCAGCTTGGGCGTGGCGGTCACCATGCTGGGCATCATGCTGCCCTCTTCCATCTTGACTTACACGGCCACGCGCTGGGCGCACAAGCATCGCGAAAAAATCGGCATTCGGGCATTCAAATCGGGCATGGCGCCCATCGTGATCGCCCTGCTGCTGGCCACGGCTTGGCTTTTGACGGTCAGCCACAACCAGCCTGCACGCGACTGGCCGCTTTATGTGCTGACGGCGCTGACCACGCTGGTGGTCTGGCGCACCAAGCTGCACATGCTCTGGCTGATTGGGCTGGGTGCCCTGCTGGGTGCTCTGGGCTGGGTCTAAGGCGTTCGCCAGGTCGTGCTTCAGCGGGGGTTCTCGAAGAACACGGTGTTCGAATAGTCGCTGACCTCGAAATACACCTTCTTCTCGCCCGGATCCACCTGCATGTTCAGGTTTTCATCGAGCACGCCATAGCCATAGCGGTAAGCACGGGGTGCCTTGTCGTCTGTACCCAAAGCCGTGCTGACCTTGTCCACCTTCAAAAAGCGGCGCACCACCTTGTCGCCGGCATAGACTTCCATCACGCCATTGGTGCCCGTCCAGTTCTGGATGTCGCGGCTGATCTTGTTTTGCTGCTCTTGGGTGCAGGCGCTGAGCAAACTGGCGGCTGCCACGGTGGTGATCAGCGCGATGTGTTTGATTTTGTTAAACATTGAAAACTCCCTTGGATGATTGCAGGGGAAATGTCGGGGCTAAAGCCACCGACCTACAGACCATTCAGGTGCGCTGGCGCAGTGCCTCGTACAGGCACACGCCACTGGCCACCGACACGTTCAGGCTCTCTACCGCCCCGCGCATGGGGATGCTGACCAACTCATCGCAGTTTTTGCGGGTCAGCTGACGCATGCCGTCGCCCTCAGCACCCAAAACCAGGGCTGTGGGCACTTTCAGGTCTGCTTGGTAGATGCTGCGCGGCGCATCGCCGCTGGTGCCGATCACCCAGATGCTGCGTTCCTTGAGCTCACCCAATGTCCGCGCCAGGTTGGTGACCATGAAATACGGCATGGTTTCGGCCGCGCCGCTGGCCACTTTGGCCACCGTGGCATTGATGCCAGCCGCATGGTCTTTGGGGGCGATGACCGCGTGCGCACCTGCGCCATCGGCCACGCGCAGGCAAGCGCCCAGGTTGTGCGGGTCGGTCACGCCATCCAGCACCAAGAGCAATGGCGGGCCTTCGACGGTGTCGAGCAGATCGTCCAGCGAATGGTTTTGAGGAATAGGCGCGACCATGGCCACCACACCCTGGTGGCCATGACCGCCAGCCAGTTTGGCCAGTCGTTCGCCATCGGATTCGATCAGGCGCATACCCGAATCACGGGCCTTGTCGATGAACTGCCGCATGCGGGCATCGCGGCGCGTGACCTCGTAATGGATTTCAACAACGGATTGGGGGGCGATCTTGAGGCGAACGCCCACGGCATGAAAGCCGAACAGCACTTTATGGGATGACATCCGGTGATTATCGTTGGTCTGCCGATATGCCCGACGCCTCAGACAGCCGCCCCGCCTGAATCACCAGACTGCGTTCGCAGCGGGCGGCCAACTGCCGGTCGTGCGTGACCAGCACCAGGGTTGTGCCCTGTTCGCGGTTGAGCGCGAACATCAAATCCATGATGGCCTCGCCCGTGGCGTGGTCCAGGCTGCCCGTGGGCTCGTCGGCCAAGAGCAAGTCAGGTTGCACCACAAAAGCGCGGGCCAAGGCCACACGCTGCTGCTCCCCCCCAGACAGCACTTTGGGCAGGTGCTTGAGCCGTTCGCCCAAGCCCACGCGCTGCAGCATGGCCGTGGCGGTGCTGCGGGCGTCTGGGCGGTCGGCCAATTCCAGCGGCAGCATGACGTTTTCCAAAGCGGTGAGGTTGGGCATGAGCTGAAAGCTCTGGAACACAAAACCGACGTGCTGGGCACGCACCGCCGCACGTTCGTCCTCGGACAAATCAAACAGCGATTGCCCAGCCAAAACCACTTGCCCGGCGCTGGGCGTGTCGAGGCCCGCCAAAATGGCCAGCAAGGTGCTTTTGCCCGAGCCGGAAGCACCGACAATAGAGGCTGTCTCGCCCGCGTTCAAAGAGAAATCAATGTCGCGCAAAATGTCCAGTTGCCCACTGGCATCTTGCACACTTTTTGAGACGCCACGCACGGCAATGATGGATTCAGGCATGCACAAACCTTTGTTAAGACGACGCCACTTTAACTGGACCCTGCTGGCCCTTGCCGGCTGGGGCTTTGTGGCACCCGCGCATGCGGCTACGCTTCAGCGCATTTTGGTGGTGGGCGATTCACTGAGCGCCGAATACGGCCTGGCCCGTGGCACGGGTTGGGTGGCCTTGCTGCAAAAGCAACTGAGCCAGCAAAAACCCGGCGTGGAGGTGATCAACGCCAGCATCAGCGGCGACACCACCTCGGGTGGCCGCTCACGCTTGCCCGCCCTGCTGCAAAAGCACCAGCCCAGCCATGTGGTGATCGAGTTGGGTGGCAACGACGCCTTGCGCGGCCTGCCCATGGCCATGACCCAAGACAACTTGCAAACCATGACACGCCAAGCCCAGGCGACAGGTGCTCAGGTCACGCTACTCGGCATGCAAATGCCCCCCAATTACGGCCCCGACATGGCCCGCCAGTTTGAAGCGGCCTATGCGCAGGTGGCCAAAAGCCAAAAAGCGGCGCTGGTGCCTTTCTTTTTGAAAGGCATTGGCGATGACCCGGAGCCCCTCAAATGGTTCCAGGCCGACCGCATCCACCCCAACGAAGCCGCGCAACCGCGCATGCTGGCCAATGTCTGGCCCACTTTGAAGAAACAACTGAAATGAGCGTTCACCTGATCTCGGCCTTTGATGCCATGGCCAAACTCAACCAGTTTGACGCCATCCTGGACGCGCGTTCTGAAGGCGAACACGCCGAAGACCACCTGCCGGGGGCCCTCAGCTGGCCCTCGCTCAACAACGAAGAACGCATCCGCGTGGGCACGCTGTACAAGCAAGTCAACCCTTTTGAAGCCCAAAAAGTGGGCGCGGCGCTGGTGGCCAAAAACATCGCCCGCCACATCGAAACCCAGGTGATGGACAAGCCCCGCAACTGGCAACCGCTGGTGTATTGCTGGCGTGGGGGCAAGCGCAGCAACTCGCTGGCGCTGATCCTGGGGCAGATCGGCTTCAAGGTGCACCTGATCGAAGGCGGCTACAAGGCGTTTCGTAAAGAAGTGATGGAAGATACGCCACGCCAAGCGCAGCGCTTGCAGTTTCAGGTGCTGTGCGGCCCGACTGGCTCGGGCAAAACCCGCTTGCTGCAAGCGCTGGCCCAAGAAGGTGCCCAAGTGCTGGACCTGGAAGCCATTGCCTGCCACCGCAGCTCGGTGCTGGGCTTGATTCCGGGCACGCCGCAACCCACCCAAAAAGCCTTTGACACGCAAGTGTGGGATGCGTTGCGCGGTTTCAGCGCTGACCGCCCGGTGTTTGTGGAAGCCGAAAGCAAAAAAGTGGGCAACCTGACGGTGCCTGCCGAACTGATGGTGGCCATGCGGGCCAGCCCTTGTCTGCGCGTGGACTTGTCGCTGGACAACCGGGTGAATCTGCTGCTGGAAGACTATGCGTTTTTCACACAAGACCGCGCCCTGTTTGCCGACCGGCTGGAGCGCTTGACGGCCTTGCGCGGCAAAGCCGTGGTGCAAGGCTGGCAAGAAAGAATCGAACGGGGAGAAATGCGCGAGGTGGTGACCGAGTTGCTGTCAGGCCATTACGACCCGGGTTACGAAACCTCGACGGGCAATAACTTTGTGCATTACGCCAAAGCCCCCTTGATCACGCCTGCCAGCCACAGCATGGTGGACATGCTGGCACTGGCTCGGGCACTGGTGGAGGGCTCGCCTGAAAGCGGTCTATGAGCTTTCGGTGAGCGGTCGCAGCAGACGTTAGACGGGGGGGGTTAGACGGGAGGCATTTGCGCATCAGCCGCATCGGGCGCGGCAACAGCGCTGTCGGCATCGTCGGCAACATCCGGGTCGGACCCGTCTTCGGGCAAGAGGCCTGATTTGCGGTCGGACTTGGCTTTGAGCTTGTCTTCTTTTTTGCGTTTCTTGGCCAATTCTTTCTGGCGCTTTTCGAATCCGTAGTTGGGTGTGGCCAAGATGGCTCCTTTAATTTGAGCTGCCCAATGTAACAGCTTCCGACACGGTTTCTTCCCACTCGACGCTGCCACGGTAAGCGTGCCAGCTGGCATGGCCCAACCAAGGCCCCACCACAATGATGCCCAAGGCCCATGGCCGCAAGGCGGCCAGCACCAGAACGCTGAGCAACAAGCCCCACAAGAGCATCACACCGGGATGGGAAAAAACCACCCGCATGCTGGTGAGCACAGCCGATATCGCATCGGTGTCGCGGTCCAAAATCATGGGAATGGACACCACGGACAGCCCATAGACCAACGCGGCAAAGACGCCACCAACCCCGAGGTAGACCAGCAGAAATTCGATGTTTTGCGGATTGAACACGGCTTCGATCACGCCTGTGGTCGAAGGCATGCCGGTGTTGAAGAACACCGCAAACACCACCAGCGAAGCCCTGCCCCACAGCAACTCCAGCACCATGAGCACCAGAATCAACATGGCCATGCTGCGGATGTGTTGGTCCCAGCACATCAGCGAGGTGGCCATGTCGGGCACTTCGCTCCGCGCTCTTTTGCGGCTGACTTCGTACAGACCCATGGCCAAAAATGGTCCCACCAGCAGACAACCCGACACCAACGACAAGGTGTATTCGGGCTTGTGCTTGAACACCAGGGCCAACACTTGCGCCATGAACCAGAAGCTCAGGCCATAAAACAGCGCGATGCCCGGATGACAGATCAGGTCTTGCCATCCTCTGGCCAGCCAACGAAAAGGATCAGCCCAACCCAGTGGCCGCATGTGAGACTGCGGGCCTTCAGGCAGTGGCGGCACATAAGGGGCGGCCATGGTGGGCAAATCAGCGCTGTCGGCAGCGACTGGGGCAACGGACTTGGCGTCAGCGGTCATGGCAATCCGGAAATCTGTAGTGCTTTCAGATTACCCGGCCTGCTCTTGCTTGAACAGTCAGGAAACTACCAAGAGGGTGAACAAATAGCAGGTATATCCCGCCCAACAAAGGGCTTGGTGGCTCAGGCCAAGGGCAAGTGCGTTTGCGCAGATTGATGCAAGTCAAGAATCAAATCGTGCGCAGACTCCAGACCCGTCGAAAAACGCACCAAGGTGCCACGCTTCAAATGCGCAGGCCAGCTCTGGCGCATGGAGCCCAGGTCATAAGGCACAACCAGGCTCACCGGGCCACCCCAGCTGTAGCCAATCTTGAACAATTTCAGGTTGTCGCAAAACGCATCCACCTGCGCTTGGCTGTAGCGCGCATCGATCATGACGCTGAACAAGCCTGCCGCCAGGCCTGTACCCGGCGTGCGATCACACACCGCTTGCCAATGCGCGTGCCCGGGTGATCCCTCAAAAGCCGGGTGCAGCAACTGTGCGCATTGGGGCTGAGCCTGCCACCACGCGGCCAACGCACGGGCGGTCTGGTCGTGTGCTTTGTAGCGCAAATCAATGCTGGGCAAAGAACGCAACACGGCTTCGGCATCGTTGGCCGCCACGCCCAAGCCCAAACGCATGTGGCACAGTTTGATTTTCAGATGCAACGCCGGGTCTTGGGTGATGATGCTGCCCATCAGCACATCGCCACCGCCGCTGGGGTATTTGGTGAGCGCATGGGCGCTGATGTCCACGGCCAGACGGCCCCGCTCGCCAGCGCCTGTAGCATCGCCCAGCAAATCAAAAGGCTTGAAGGCCAAACCCGCCCCCCAGGTGTTGTCCAGTGCGCACAAAACCCCTTGGGCTTGGCAACGGCGCACCATCTCGGGCAGATCCGGAAACTCCATGCTGACCGATCCAGGTGCCTCCAGCCACACCAAACGTGTGTGCGGGCCGATTTTGCGGGCCAGATCTTCGGGGTCCATCGGGTCGTACACCTGGTGTGTGATGCCGTAATGGCGCAACTCACCTTCAGCCAGCGCCTTGTTGGGGCCATAGGCATTGTCTGGCAACAGCAATTCATCGCCACTCTTGAGCAAGGCCAAGGCCACCGTCGCCAAGGCCGCCAAGCCACTGGGCACCAGCACGCACTGGGCCCCGCCTTCAAGGGTGCACAAACGCTCTTCAAGCGTGTAGGTCGTGGGTGTGCCGTGCAAGCCGTAGGTGTAAGCCGATTTGTCTTTCCATTCACGCTGGCGCATGTCGGCCACGGTCGGAAAGTACACCGTCGACGCTTTGAAAACCCCTTGTTGCGGAGCTTCAAAGCCGATAGGTGGCGTGTAGGGGTGGTGGATCAGGCTGGTGATGTCTCGGTGTGTTTTGCTCATGCCAGCATCCTAATGCAAACGACCTCCCGAAGGAGGCCGTTTGCAGCTCAAAAGAGGTGTTTTAAAGCGCCCCTCAGACACTCCACTTTTCGATCAACTTCTCGGGGCGCATGTTGTCATACGGTTCGAAAGGCTGGTGAATCCAAGGATTGGTAGGCAAGTCATCCACCGAGTAATCAGCCTTGAAGGTCGACACGCCCTTGGTCCAGATCACGGCAGTGCGCAACTCCGTCACAGGCTGGTAGTTGTTCTTGAGTTGATCAACCACTGCACGCAAAGTGTGGCCGGTATCCGCCAAGTCGTCGACCAACAGCACTTTGCCAGCGATCTCGCCCTTAGGGGTGGTGATGTAACGGGCGATGTCGAGGTGACCCTGGACCGTCCCAGCTTCAGCACGGTAAGAACTGGTGGACATGATGGCCAGTGGCTTGTCAAAAATGCGCGACAAGATGTCGCCAGGGCGCATGCCGCCGCGGGCCAGGCACAGGATGTTGTCAAACTCCCAGCCCGACTGGTGAATCTTGATGGCGAGTTTTTCAATGAGGTTGTGGTACTCGTCGTAACTCACGTACAGGTGCTTGCCGTCTTCGGTCAACATGGGATAACTCCAAAAAAATCAGGGGTTGAAATCAGTGTCTGTTTGCCAAACCCGGCGCTCAGGCGCCAAAGGGGTTGTGCAACAAGATGGTGTGGTCGCGGTCAGGGCTGGTGGACACCACATGCACGGGCACACCCGTGACTTCGGCGATGCGTTCCAAATAGCGACGAGCGGTTGCAGGCAGTTTGTCCATTTCGGTCACGCCGACAGTGGTTTCGGTCCAGCCGGGAATCACTTCGTAAATGGGCTTGCAGCGGGCGATTTCGTCTGCGCCCATGGGCAGGATGTCGATGGTTTCGCCATCCAGCTCGTAGCCGGTGCACAGCAGCAACTCTTTGAGGCCGTCCAGCACATCCAATTTGGTGATGCACAAGCCCGACAGGCCGTTGACCTGCGCACTGCGCTTGAGCAAGGCTGCATCGAACCAGCCACAGCGGCGTGAACGGCCAGTCGTCACGCCTTTTTCAGCGCCCACAGTCGACATGTGGTAACCGGGTGTACCGGGGGTTTCCCAGTCGAGTTCGGTGGGGAATGGACCGCCGCCTACACGGGTGCAGTAAGCCTTGGTGATGCCCAGGATGTAATGCAGCATGCCGGGGCCGACGCCCGAACCGGCAGCGGCATTGCCCGCCACGCAGTTGCTCGAGGTCACAAACGGGTAAGTGCCGTGGTCCACATCCAGCAAGGTGCCTTGCGCGCCTTCGAACAGCAAATTGGCACCGGCCTTGTGCGCATCGTTGAGCTCGCGCGAAACGTCGGCCACCATGGGCAGCAGCTCTTTGGCATAAGCCATGGCTTCGTTGTAGGTCGCGTCAAAATCGACAGGCGCAGCGCCCAGGATATTGACCAGAATTTCGTTGTGCAAAGCCAGGTTTTCGCGCAGCTTGTTGGCAAAACGCTCGGGGTACTTCAGGTCTTGCACGCGCAAGGCACGGCGGGCCACTTTGTCTTCGTAGGCGGGGCCAATGCCACGACCGGTGGTGCCAATCTTGGCCGTTCCGGCTTTTTCCTTGGCGGCTTCACGGCCCACATCCAATGCGACGTGGTAAGGCAAGATCAGCGGGCAGGCCTCGCTCACGCGCAAGCGTGAACGCACCTCGACCCCGGCTTTTTCAAGACCGGCAATTTCTTCGAGCAGCTTGGGCACCGACAAAACCACACCGTTACCGATGTAGCACTTGACGCCTGCGCGCATGATGCCGCTGGGGATCAGGTGCAAAGCGGTTTTGACGCCGTTGATCACCAAGGTGTGGCCTGCGTTGTGGCCGCCTTGAAAACGGACCACGCCTTGGGCGCTTTCGGTCAACCAGTCGACCAGTTTGCCTTTGCCCTCGTCGCCCCATTGGGTGCCCACGACGACCACGTTACGGCCTTGCTTCATGTTCATGCTTGAAATGTTCTTTCTCAAAGAGCCTGTACCAACCACTGCCCTGCCGCTTCAATCAGTTCGCGGTCGCAATGGAATTCGTCAACTTCGCTTTCGTGCCCAGGCAAAACACACACCACGGTTTCACCCTGGCTGCGCAAGGCGGCAATGGCCGAGCGCAAGCTGGCCGAGTTGCCCCAAGGTGCCCGGATCGCTGCACGCAGCGCCAAAGGTGTCACGGCCGACACCAATTCTTTCAAATCGAGACTGAAGCCCACAGCGGGGCGATCCCGGTCAATGCGGTGACCAAACACAGCGCCGACACCGTCATAACGACCGCCGCGGGCCAGCGCATCGGATGCGCCTTTGGCATAAATGGCAAAGCGCATGCCGCTGTAATAGGCGTAACCGCGCGAATCACCCAGGTCAAAACTGATGGCCGCACCCGAAATCTGGGACGCCAACCAACGCAACTGGCTCAGGGCTTCGGTGATCACTGGCGTCTGTGGCAGGCACTCGAGCGCCTTGTCCAGAACAGTGGCATCGCCATACAAATTGACCAGGGCGCGCAAACCATCACGGTGAGCAGGAGCGAAATCGGCCGTCAAGCGATCGATGGCGCTGCCGTCCTTGGTGGCCAATGCCGCGTGGATGTCATGGCGCAATGTCTCGGAAATATCTTCGGCCAGCAAAAGGCTGTTGACAATACGGGCATCGGCCAAATCCACCTGCAAGTCGCCCACACGGGCAGCACGCAGGCAATCCAGCGTCAACTGAAGGATCTCCAAATCGGCCTCGGGCCCGGCATGACCGTAGATTTCAGCGCCCAGCTGCAAGGGTTCGCGGGTGGCATGCGGGCGTGCAGGACGGGTGTGCAGAACAGGGCCACAGTAACAAAGACGCGTCAGTCCAATACGGCCCAGCAAATGTGCATCGATCCGGGCCACCTGAGGCGTGGTGTCGGCACGCAAGCCCAAAGTGCGACCAGAAAGCTGGTCGACCAGTTTGAAGGTCTGCAAATCCAGCGCTTCGCCCGTACCGGTGAGCAGGGACTCCAAATGCTCCAGCAGCGGCGGCATGACCAACTCGTAGCCATAGCCACGGGCGGTATCAAGCAGTTCGCGACGGAGTTCTTCGATGTGGCGTGCCTCTGAAGGCAAGACATCGGCAATGTGATCCGGAAGGACCCAAGCAGACATGTGAATGGAGGGGGACTGTTAAAAACGAGATTTTACCGGCTTGCAAGCCTGTTTCCGGGATTGAGTTCAGGAAACAAGCCAGAACAACAGCAATCCCGCAATGACCATGAACATGCCGAAGAAGCGGATTTGCCCTTCTTCGAGTTTCAAAAGCTGCTCAAACAGACTGCGCCACCGGGATGGCGCGATCATGGGCATCAGCCCCTCCAGGATGAGCATCAGGCCCACCGCCAGCAAGAGGGTTTCGAGCAAAGCTTACTTTCGGGCAGGCGTATTGCCCGCAGAGCCGCGCATGCCCTTGAAGAACTCGGAGCTGCCCGGATCGAGCACCATCACGTCGCTTTTGCTGGCAAAACTGGATTTGTAGGCTTCCAGGCTGCGGTAGAACTGCGCGAACTGGGGGTCGCGGCCAAAGGACTCGGCATACAGACGTGCCGCTTGCGCATCGCCCTGCCCTTTGATTTTTTGGGCTTCACGGTACGCATTGGCCACGGTCACTTCACGCTGGCGGTCTGCGTCAGCGCGGATTTTTTCGCCCTCGGCACCACCGGTCGAACGCAACTCGTTGGCCACACGCTTGCGCTCGGCCTCCATGCGGCGGTAAACCGACTCGGTGATGGTGTCCACGTAGTCGGCACGGGTGATGCGCACATCCACCACATCCACGCCCCAAGGCTTGGCACCCTTGACCACGACAAGAACAGCCGCTTTCACGTCGTCCATCAGCTCTTCACGCTTGAGGGACAAAAGCTCTTTGACCGTGCGCTTGTTGATTTCTTCCTGGAACGCGTTGCGCACCACCCTGTTGAGCTGACTGGTACCGGCTTTTTCGTCCAGACCCACGTTGCGGATGTAGGCCTGTGGATCGGCAATGCGCCAGCGCACATACCAGTCGATGACCACGCGCTGCTTCTCAGCCGTCAGCATGGGTTCGTTGTCAGGGCTGTCCAGGGTCAACAAACGCTTGTCGATGTAATTGACGTTTTGCAGCGGCGGCGGCAGCTTGAAGTGCAAACCCGGCTCGGTGATGACTTCCTTGATTTGCCCCAAAGCGTAGACCACACCAAATTGGCGTTGGTCCACCACAAAAACGGTAGAGCTGAACAGCACAAAGGCCACCAGCAAAGTTGAAATCCACAATCCAATGCGATTCATTTTCTTTGTCCTTATCGTGGATCACGGTCACGCGAACGCTGCAGGTCACGCGAACGGGTGTCCACCGCCCCATTGGCAGCGGGAGCAGGCGTTGCTGCGGCTGCAGGCACATCCGCGGCAGGTGGTGTCACAGCCGTCACCTGCTGCATGATTTTGTCGAGCGGCAAATACAGCATGTTCGAGCCCTGCTTGCTGTCCACCAGCACCTTGGTCACGTTGCTGTAAATCTGCTGCATGGTGTCGGTGTACATCCGGTCGCGCATGACTTGCGGTGCCTTCTGGTACTCCGGCAAGATCGTCTTGAAGCGCTGGGCATCGCCTTCGGCTTGCGCCACGATGCGCTCGCGGTAGGCATCGGCCTCTTCTTTCAGGCGCGAGGCCGCGCCCACAGCGCGGGGCACCACGTCGTTGGCATAGGCTTGGGCTTCGTTCTTGGCGCGTTCGCGCTCTTGGCCCGCTTTCAGCACATCGTCGAAAGCCGCTTGAACCTGCTCGGGAGGGCGCACGCCGCCTTGTTGCAAGTTGATGCCCACCACCTCGATGCCCACCTTGTAGCGGTCCAGAATGGTTTGCATTTTTTCGCGCACCCGGGGGGCAATCTGGTCGCGCTCTTCGGCCAGGGCCGAATCCATCTTCATCTTGCCCACCACTTCGCGCACCGCTGTTTCAGCAGACTGCACCACGGCTTCGGTGGGGTTGCGGCTTTCAAACAGGTAGGCACGGGCATCGTTCAAGCGGTATTGCACGGCAAACTTGATCTCGACGATGTTTTCGTCTTCGGTCAGCATGGCCGACTCACGCAAGCCTGTGGCTTTGATGATGTTGTCGCGGCCAATGTCCACCGAGCGGATTTGAGTCACAAACACCAATTCGTGACGCTGAATAGGGTAAGGCATGCGCCAGTTGAAACCCGCACCCACCGTGGAATGGTATTTGCCGAATTGGGTGATCACGGCTTGCTGGCCCTCTTGCACGATGAAGAAGCCCGTTCCCAACCAGACCAACAATGCGGCCGCCAGAATGACGCCCACACCCAGATTTTTGAAGAAAGCCGGCATGCCAGGTCCACCGGAGCCGCCGCCAGAACCTTGTGGGCCTTGAGGACCGCCTTTGCCACCAAACAACTGGCCCAGCTTGCGGTTGAAATCACGCCACAGCTCGTCCAGATCCGGAGGACCGCTTTGTTGCGGCTGCTGACCACGGGGCTGCTGCCAAGCGTCTGGCTTGGGGCCTGGTGGAGGCGGTGGCACGTCGCCAGAAACTTTGTTGCCTGAGTCGGGTGTTGATTTGTCATCGTCCCGACCCCAACGTGGGTCATTCAGATTGAACATGCCTCTGATCTTTGCCGGAAGCAAGGACCATCGCAGGGCTGGGAGTTGAAAATTCATGGTGAAGTGTCTTTGTCAGAATGACGAATTCGCATTGTGCCGAATTCGGTTGGCCTTCAATGCAGATCACCCGGATATTCCCGGGTCATGTCACGGGGATCTGCGGGTTCTTGAACGACTGAGGGTAATGCGGCCTTGACGATGTCGGACAGGGCCGAACGCAGCAGGTCAAGTCCTTTGCCGGATTTGGCACTCAGAAATACCCTGGGCACGGCCACCCCGTCTTGCTCGTACTGGTCCTGCATTTGCAAGGGGTAGCGCTCTGGTGCCAAGGCGTCCAGCTTGTTGAACACCAACAATTGCGGCACGGTGTCGGCTCCGATCTCGGCCAGTACCTTTTGCACTTCGGCCATCTGCTCCGGAAAATCTGGATTCGCCGCGTCCACCACGTGGAGCAACAAATCTGCTTCGGTCGCCTCTTGCAAGGTGGCCTGAAAAGCCTCGACCAGACCGTGCGGCAAATCGCGGATAAAGCCCACTGTGTCAGACAGAGAAACTGAACGGCCCGCTTCGCCCAAATAGAGCTGTCGGGTGGTGGTGTCCAGCGTGGCAAACAACTGGTCGGCGGCATAGGCCCGCGCTTTGACCAAGGCATTGAACAGCGTCGATTTGCCCGCGTTGGTGTAGCCCACCAGCGAAATATTGAAGGTGTCGCGCCGCTCACGTTGGCGGCGTTGGGTGTTGCGCTGTTTTTTGACCTTGACCAAGCGTTCCTTGATGCGCTTGATCGAGTCGTTGATCATCCGGCGGTCCAGCTCGATTTGCGTCTCGCCCGGGCCACCGCGCATGCCAATGCCCCCGCTTTGCCGCTCCAGGTGCGACCAGCGGCGCACCAAGCGTGTGCTCAGGTACTGCTGGCGGGCCAGCTCAACCTGCAGCTTGCCCTCGTGGCTGCGTGCACGCTGACCAAAAATCTCAAGGATCAGCAAAGTGCGGTCATTCACTGGCAAGCCGATGTGCCGCTCCAGGTTGCGCTGCTGCGCCGGGCTCAGGGCCTGATCAAACAAGACCTCAACCGCGCCATGCATCAGGGCCAGCTCCTTGATTTCATCGGCTTTGCCGCTGCCGACAAAAAGCGCCGGATCAGGCGCTTTGCGCTTGCAAGTCAGGCGGGCGACGGGCTTGAGCCCACCCGATTCGGCCAGCAGACCCAGCTCTTGCAGGTCGACATCGAAATGCGGCAGCCCAAAGTCAACGCCGACCAGTAAGGTCGGCGCGGGCTGGTTGGAAGATGTTTCAGACAATGTCAGCAACCTCCGGCGGTGGGTTCAAACCGCCGGCCAAGCAAAAACCGCATCAAGCGGTGATTTCACCCGTTTCGGGTGTGCTGAAAGTCACAGAACGACCGGGAACAATGGTCGAAATGGCGTGCTTGTAAACCATCTGGGTGACGGTGTTGCGCAAAAGCACGACATATTGGTCGAACGATTCGATCTGGCCTTGCAGCTTGATGCCGTTCACCAGATAAATCGAGACAGGCACATGCTCTTTGCGCAGTGCGTTCAGGAAGGGGTCTTGCAAAAGTTGACCTTTGTTGCTCACGATATTCTCCGTGTTCAGAAGTTTTGAAGAGAGTGACCTTACCACAGGGCAAGATGCCGACTTTTGAGGAAATCCGATTTCCTCAAATATCAACTGGATTCTTTGTCCGCATAAGGATTGGAGGATGTCTTCATCTCAATCCGCAGCGGCGTGCCGGCCAAACTGAAGGCTTTGCGGAAGCGCCCTTCCAGAAAACGCTTGTAGGTGTCGGTCACGTGCTCCAAGGAATTGCCATGAACCACAATGACAGGCGGGTTCATGCCGCCCTGGTGGGCATAGCGGAGCTTGGGGCGGAACATGCCACCGCGCTGGGGGCTCTGGAACTGCACGGCTTCGAGCAGCAAGCGCGTCAAAATGGGGGTACTCATCTTGCACATGGCCGATTTGTGCGCCTGGACGATCGAAGCCCAGACGGGGCCCAATCCCTGGCGTTTTTTGGCCGAAATGAAGTGCATGTTGGCAAAGCTCAAAAACGGCAATCGGTTTTCAATCGAGCGTTGCACCAACTGGCGCTGGTATTCATCGACCGCATCCCACTTGTTGATGGCCAGCACCATGGCGCGGCCGCTTTCGAGCGCATAGCCCGCGATGTGGGCATCCTGGTCGGTCACGCCTTGCTCGGCATCAAGCAAGAGCAAGACCACGTTGGCCGACTCGATCGCTTGCAGGGTTTTGACCACCGAGAACTTCTCGATGGCTTCAAACACTTTGCCCTTGCGGCGCAAACCGGCGGTATCGATCAGCTCGAACTTCTGGCCTTGGCGCTCAAAGGGCACCGAAATCGCATCACGCGTGGTGCCCGGCATGTCAAAAGCGACCAGTCGCTCTTCACCCAGCCAAGTGTTGATCAAGGTGGACTTGCCCACGTTGGGGCGGCCAGCCACGGCCAGCTTGATGACCGTGGGGTCTTCCTCGGTTTCTTCCGGTTCGTCGGGCAGGTTGAGCAACTCGAAAGCCAGCTCCACCAGACCGCGGGTGCCTTGGCCATGGGCCGCCGAGATGGCGATCACCTCACCCAGACCCAGCTCATAAAACTCGGTCAGCTGAATGCCTTCGAGCATGCCTTCGGCTTTGTTGGCCACCAATAGGCAGGGCTTGCCGATCTTGCGCAAGTATTTGGCGATGTCATGGTCTTGGGCAGACAGGCCACCCCGTGCATCGACCACAAAAATGACCACATCGGCCTCGGCCACCGCTTGTTGCGTTTGCTTGGCCATCTCTTTGTAGATGCCGCTGCTGGCGTCGGGCTCAAAACCGCCCGTATCGATCACGATGAATTCTTGACGGCCTTGTTTGCCATTGCCGTAATGGCGGTCACGGGTCAGGCCCGCAAAATCGGCCACGATGGCATCCCGACTCTTGGTGAGTCGGTTGAACAGCGTGGATTTGCCCACATTGGGGCGGCCTACCAGGGCCAGTACAGGTTTCACTTAAAAATTTTCCGATCCATCATTCAGGGCGAAATCCGAAGACGCCCCCGGTGCGTGTCACCACCACCATCGTTTGGCCTGCGGCCACGGGTTTGCCCACAATGGCGCTGCCGTCTGTGCTCAAGCGTTGCAAGGCCTGACCATCCTGACGCGCCAGAAAGTGAACCCAACCCTTGTCATCCCCCAGTACCACCGAACGCCCCAACACCAAAGGTGCGCTCAGGCCCCGAAAGCGCAAGGCGTCTTGCGTCCAGGCGGGCTGACCACCCTGACGCTGCCAAGCCACGACCTTGCTGTCGGACTCGGTACCAAAAACCAGATTGTCGTCACCGTCCAGGCCTTCGTGGCCTTGCGCTGGACGCGTCCACAAGGTGGTGCCACGGTTGGCATCCACACACGAGACCGCCGACTGGAATGCGCGCACACACACGGCATTGCCAAGGCGACTGGCCCCTGCCACCAAGTCCACCAGGCGTTCAACTTCGTTGGTGCCGCGCGACGAACCGATCAAGGTTTCCCAACGCACAGCGCCTGTGCTCGGGTTCAAAGAGGCCAAACGCCCGCCCCAACCCGCCAGCAAAGTGTCGCCAAACGGGATCAACAAGCCCGCTTGCTTCAAAACCAAGGGGTCACCCGTGCGCTGTTGGGTCCAGAGCTTTTGACCGGAAGCGCCATCCAGCGCGGTCACGGCACGGTCAGCCGTCAACACAAAAACGCGGCCACCAGCCACCAAGGGCGCGGTGTAGGACAAGGCCGGCAAGCGGTAACGCCAAACCACTTTGCCCGCTTCGATGGCCACCACTTCGTTGGTTTGCGTGATCACGGCAAAACGCTGGCCATCACCACTCACGCCCGCCTGAATGGGGGTATTGAGGTTGAGACGCCACACATCCTGTCCCGTGCCCGCATTGATCAAGGCCACCTGACCTTGCGTGGAGGCCACCGCCACTTGATCGCCATGAACAGACGCAAACAAGGGGGAAGTCACTGCACCGATACTGTTGGACCAGACTTGCTTCACCGCCACCTGACCCGACACGGCAGGCAATGCGGCTGGTTGTGGTTTTTCAGGTGCGCTGGAACACGCAGAAATGGCGATTGCCAAGGCCCCCAGCCAAGTCAAGCGGGTCCAGGTGTGCGAAAAAACAGTCATCACTTTGGGGTCTCCGAAAGAACGGCCGCGTCAGGCTCGATGCCCAAGGCATTGAGTTTGGCTTGCACCAAACGACGGTAGTCAGGGGTGTCGGCCAGTTTTTGCCAGGCTTGCTGGTAAGCCGCAATGGCTTCAGCCGTTTGACCTTTGGCCTGCAACACATCCCCACGCAAATCCGCAGCCAAACCGACCATGGCCGGGGTGAATTCACCACTCAGTGGTTTCAGAGCTTCGTCGTAAGCCTTGGCATCCAGCTGCAAAGCCGCCAGTCGCAAACGTGCGATGTCACGGTAAGCTTTGTCCGAGGCACCATTGGCAACCCAGCTCAAAGCCTCACGTGCCGCATCGGTTTTGCCTTGGGCTTGCAGGGTTTTGGCAGCCAGCAAAGCCGATTGCTGCGCAAATTGGGTGCTGCCGAACTTGTCTTTCATATCGGCCAAGCTGCGCTCTACACGGGCAACATCACCCGCTGCAGCTGCACGCTCAACCTCGTCGTAAAGCGCCGCAGCCTTGGTGGCCTGCGTCCGCTCCCAATATTGGTAACCGTTCCAGGCGGCATAGCTGCCCAAAATCGCGATCAGCAGCCATGAAATCAGGTTGCCGTAGGTCTTCCAGAAATGCTTGATCTGGTCGAGTTGTTCTTGTTCTTCGAGGTCGAGTGGGGTGGCCATGGTGTCTTTACTGCTGTGAACGCGTCAAGTGTTGGATTGTAGGCTGTGGGCCCATTCGGCCACGGTGCTCAAAGACGCGGTGCGCTGGGCACCTTCGCCATCGCGCAGTGACTTGATGGCCACCAGCCCCTGAGCCAGTTCTTCGGCCCCGAAAACCAGGGCAAAACGGGCACCCGAGCCATCGGCCTTTTTGAACTGGGACTTCATGCTGCCCATGCCGTCTCCGCTGCCAGCGTGCATCTGCGCCGACACGCCACAGGCGCGCAAAGTCTGCAGCACCTGCATGGCCACCGGCAAAGCAGCGGTTTCGGGAATGATGGCGTACACATCGGGGGCCAGATCGGGCAAAGCCTCGCCCTGCTCCTTGATGAGTTCGAGCACGCGCTCCACCCCCAGCGCCCAGCCTACGGCGGGCGATGGCTTGCCGCCAATTTGCTCAATCAGGTAGTCGTATCGGCCACCGCCGCAAATGGTGCCCTGCGAGCCCAGGCTGGTGGTGATGAACTCGAAGACCGTGAGGTTGTAGTAGTCCATGCCGCGCACCAGGCGCGGGTTGATGCTGTAAGCCACGCCGTTGGCATCCAGAATGGCCTTGACCGCATTGAAGTGCGCCAAAGAGGCCTCACCCAAAAAGTCGAGCAATCGGGGGGCGGCCTCGACCACGCTTTGCATGGCTGGGTTCTTGGTGTCCAGAATGCGCAGCGGGTTGCTGTGCAGGCGGCGCTTGGCTTCTTCGTCCAGCACATCGCTGTG